>artificially_reared_2__coassemble_28_pt1 | contig 112733 bp, 125 predicted proteins | sample artificially_reared_2__metabat2_high_PE_035 | metagenome-assembled genome bin artificially_reared_2 | reverse complement strand
GTCGGGGTACCAGGATTCGAACCTGGGACCCCCTGCTCCCAAAGCAGGTGCGCTAACCGGACTGCGCTACACCCCGAAGGCGTTTTTCTCAATTGCGATGCAAAGGTATGACTTTATTTTTAATTGTGCAAGCATTGGAGGTAACTTTTTTTCTATAAAAAATTACATAATTTCACAACAAGCCAATAATCAAGGACTTAGAAAAACAAAAAAAATATGTAATATATAAATATTAATTCTACTGCAGACAAATCTTAGTAAAATTGGAATTCGCCATTAACTTTATAGCCGTTCGACAATAACAAAACAAGCGTACGACTTAAGTAATACAGGCGTCTGACTTGAATGGGACGAGCGTACGACTTATGTGGGACGAGCGTACGACTCGAGTCGTAAGGTATATTTTGACCTCGACAAAAAATAAAAGTGTCGCATCATTCCACATAACTTATCGGAACATTTATATCAAAATAAGGCCGCATTTTAATTATTAGTATTGGCAAGCCCACCTTCAATTATACCAATCCATCGTTTTAATATTACTTAATTAAAACATATGCAATTTCACCTCCCCCAAAAAATACAGATATGATATAAAGAAAATAATATAAGAATAAAAAGAGCGGAATCAGTCAAAAAAAAGAATATAAAAAAGGCTGCCGGCTATTCCAACAAACATATCGGAATAACCGGCAGCCCGTATAATATTATTTTCTAAGCATAAGAGTCTTAAACGGTCCTGGATAAGGAGTTTCAAACTCCATACGTTCACCTGTAACAGGATGATAGAAGCATAATTTAAATGCATGAAGCGCAAGACGTCCCAAAGGATCAATTTCACATCCATAACGCTGGTCCCCTACTACAGGATGTCCCAACGACTGCATGTGAACACGAATCTGGTTCTTTCTGCCTGTTTCAAGCTGAAGTTCAATCAAAGAAAATCCGTTGGCACGCTTAATGGTACGATAATGTGTGACAGACAACTTTCCTCCGTCATCCACATTCGAAGAGCTTACGTATAATTTTCTGTCGGTGAGCCATGATCTTACAGTACCCTGATCGGATTCCATATCACCCATTACAATAGAAACATAACGACGGTCGTACACTATATCATGCCAGTTGTCACGAAGTGTATGCTGAGTTTTCTCGTCTTTAGCATACATCATAATTCCCGATGTCTCACGGTCGAGTCTGTGAACCACGAGAACACGGTTTCCTCTATGCTGACGCTTTACATACTCATTCAAGATATGCTGAGCAGTACGTTCTTTCTGACGGTCGGTAGCAACAGACAGCAAGCCCTCTTTCTTTTCTACTACAATAATATAAGCATCCTCATACAGAATTCTCAGAAGCTGATGACGGAATTCATGTTTATTCTTTTCACGGCTTATCTGAACCTTCATACCAGGTTTAAGAGGGAAATTATACTGAGTCTGAATATTATTGTCAACCAATACCACCCTGTTGGTAAGCAAAGCCTTCACACGAGTTCTGCTTATACCTGCCATCTTTGTCATCAGGAACTCCATGAGTTCTGCCGGTTGCGACACATTATATATAGTATATTTTGCAGCGGCACGAGCTATCGGTCGGCCATCTGACTTTTTATTCTTTCTTTCCACTTCAAATATATTATTAGAATTATATACTACTCATTATACATCCTTATATATTTCCTTAATATAAAAAAGGACATGAGTCATATTATGAGTCAGAAAATGACAAAATCAGTTCTTCCTTTTTTCAAGGAGCACTACATTTTCTACATGATGAGTATGAGGGAACATATCAACCGGCTGAACAGCTGTAACCTTATACATAGAATCGAGCAACTGAAGGTCGCGTGCCTGAGTTGCAGGATTACAACTTACATACACTATTCTTTCAGGTGCTGCAAACATAATCACATCTATCACATCACCGTGCATACCGGCACGAGGAGGGTCGGTTATAATAACATCCGGACGTCCATGTTCGTTAATAAAATCCTGAGTAAGGATATCCTTCATATCACCGGCATAGAATAATGTGTTGTCTATTCCATTAATCTGCGAATTGACTTTAGCATCCTCAATAGCTTCCGGCACATATTCTATACCTATCACCTTCTTTGCCTGACGGGAAACAAAGTTGGCTATTGTACCAGTACCGGTATACAAGTCGTACACAAGTTCGTTACCAGTCAGTCCGGCAAAATTTCTTGCCACTTTATATAAGTTATATGCCTGTTCAGAATTTGTCTGATAGAAAGATTTAGGACCAACCTTGAACTTCAGTCCTTCCATTTCCTCAAAGATATGGTCTTTACCTCTGAAAACTTCCACATCAAGGTCACCTATTGTATCATTGCACTTATTATTTACAACATACATCAATGAAGTTATCTGAGGGAAAGAATCAGAAACAAACTGAAGAATTTCCATCATTTTGGCACGGTCATCATCGTTAACCACCTTACACTGAAGGAGCACCATAAGTTCTCCAGTAGAAGAAGTGCGCACCATCATATTACGCAAAAGGCCTTCCTGAGATCTCAAGTCAAAGAACGAGAAATTATGTTCATAAGCATAGTCGCGGATAGCATTTCTTATCTGATTTGAGATATCATCCTGAAGCCAGCACTTTTCAATTGCCAGCACCTTATCAAAAGCACCAGGAATATGGAAACCCACAGCATTCATCTGATCATATTTCACATCCTGCTTCACTTCTTCTTCAGTAAGCCAGCGCTTGTTAGAGAAAGTAAACTCAAGTTTGTTTCTATAGAATTTGGTTTTCTCAGATCCGAGAATAGGACTGAATTCCGGCAGTTCAACCTTGCCGATACGAGTCAGGTTATCAAAAACCTGCTTTTGCTTAAATCTGATCTGGTCTTCATAAGAAAGGCACTGCCACTTGCATCCGCCACAAACACCATAATGCTGACAAAAAGGTTCTGCCCTCATAGGCGATTTCTCATGAAATTTTACTGCCACTGCCTCTGCATAATGGTTCTTTTTACGTTTTACCTGAAGATCAACAACATCACCCGGTACCACGTAAGGCACAAACACCACCAAATCATTCACCTTAGCCAAGGCCTTGCCTTCGGCTGCTACGTCTGTAATTGTTACTTTTTCCAGTAAAGGAAGCTCTTTTTTCTTTCTTGCCACGTTATTTTTCAATAAAACCAATTTGGGGGCGAATTTAATAATTTTTTCCGACATTGCATCATTATTTCAAAAATACTTCATTTTGCTATCTCTACATAGCAAAAACATGTTGTAGAATATTAAATTAATGTTTGATATTATGAAAATAATCTATAGTTTTGCCGTCGGATAAACGAAACAGACAATAGTTTCGAGCCGTTTATGGCCCATCAGGTATAAAACAGAAACCTCTTTACATAAATCTATAAAAGAGCTATGTATGAAATTATTAAAGCCTGTATACGTAATCTGAAATTAGAAAAACATAATAATAACAACAACTTAAATCTTTCATTTAATTATGGAAACAAAAAGAGTTTACACCTTCGGCAATGGAAAAGCTGAAGGAAAAGCTGACATGAGAAATCTTCTTGGCGGTAAAGGTGCCAATCTTGCAGAAATGAATCTTATCGGTGTACCAGTTCCTCCCGGATTTACTATAACAACAGATGTTTGCAACGAATATTATTCTGAAGGTAAAGACCAGGTAGTGGCATTGCTCAAAGACGATGTTGAAAAATCCATCAAGGGTGTAGAAGAATTGATGAAATCAAAATTCGGTGATGTAGAAAACCCACTTCTTGTTTCAGTCCGTTCGGGTGCACGCGCATCAATGCCTGGTATGATGGATACTATTCTTAATCTTGGTTTGAACGACGAAGTTGTATTAGGACTTGCAAGAAAAACCGGCAACGAAAGATTTGCATGGGACTCTTACCGCAGATTCGTACAAATGTACGGTGATGTTGTTCTCGGCATGAAACCGACAAACAAAGACGATATAGATCCTTTTGAAGCAATAATAGAAGATGTAAAGAAAGCCAAAGGAGTTAAACTTGACAATGAACTTGAAGTTGACGACCTTAAGGAATTGGTAAAACGATTCAAAGAAGCTGTCAAATCACAGACTGGAAAAGACTTCCCTTCTGATGCATACGAACAGTTATGGGGAGCTATCTGCGCTGTTTTCGACTCATGGATGAACGAAAGAGCAATTCTTTACCGCAAGATGGAAGGTATTCCAGCAGAATGGGGTACAGCCGTAAACGTACAGGCAATGGTATTCGGTAATATGGGCGATACTTCGGCTACAGGTGTGGCATTCTCACGCGATGCAGCCACTGGTGAAGACCTGTTCAACGGTGAGTATCTTATCAATGCTCAGGGTGAAGATGTTGTAGCCGGCATCCGCACACCTCAACAGATTACAAAAATCGGTTCCCAGCGCTGGGCACAGCTTCAAGGTATCTCAGAAGAAGAAAGATTAGCAAAATACCCATCTATGGAAGAAGCTATGCCTGAAATATATAAGGAACTTGATGCCATTCAGACTAAACTTGAAAACCACTATCATGACATGCAGGATATGGAATTCACAGTTCAGGAAGGCAAATTGTGGTTCCTGCAGACACGTAACGGTAAGCGTACCGGTGCAGCAATGGTTCGCATAGCCATGGAGATGCTCGAACAAGGACTGATCGATGAAAAGACAGCTATCAAACGTTGCGAGCCAAACAAACTCGACGAACTTCTTCACCCGGTATTCGACAAAGAAGCTCTTCGCAGCGCTAAAACATTGACACGCGGACTTCCAGCTTCACCAGGAGCTGCATGCGGACAAATTGTATTCTTTGCCGAAGACGCTGCAAAATGGCGTGCAGACGGTCACAGAGTAGTTCTTGTACGTATAGAAACATCTCCTGAAGACCTTGCAGGTATGACTGCAGCCGAAGGTATCCTTACAGCACGCGGTGGTATGACTTCTCATGCAGCTGTTGTGGCTCGTGGTATGGGTAAATGTTGTGTATCAGGAGCTGGAGCTATCAATGTAGACTACAAAGCTCGCACACTTGAAATCGATGGTACATTACTTAAAGAAGGAGATTATCTTTCACTCAACGGTAGTACAGGAGAAGTATACATGGGTCAGGTACCTACCAAAGCTGCAGAACTTTCTGGTGATTTTGCCAAACTTATGAACCTATGCGACAAATACACAAAATTGAAAGTCCGCACTAATGCCGACACACCTCATGACGCTGAAGTAGCCCGCAACTTTGGTGCTGTAGGTATAGGTTTGTGCCGTACAGAACACATGTTCTTCGACAATCAGAAGATTGTAGCAATGCGTGAAATGATTCTTGCTACTGATGTAGAAGGCAGAAAGAAAGCATTGGCCAAACTTCTTCCATATCAGAAAGCCGACTTCAAGGGTATCTTCAAGGCAATGGACGGATGTCCAGTTAACGTACGCTTACTTGACCCACCTTTGCACGAGTTCGTTCCACACGATTTAAAAGGACAGGAAGAAATGGCACAGGCTATGGGTGTTACAGTAGAATATATCCGTCAGAGAGTAGACAGTCTTTGCGAACATAACCCAATGCTTGGCCACCGTGGTTGCCGACTTGGAAACACATACCCTGAAATTACTGAAATGCAGACTCAAGCCATCTTAGGTGCAGCCATTGAACTGAAGAAAGAAGGATACGACCCACATCCTGAAATCATGGTTCCACTTACAGGTATTCTGTATGAATTTGAGGCTCAGGAAAAGATCATCCGCTCTACTGCTGCCGAATTGTTCAAACAGGAAGGCGTAGAAATTCCGTTCAAAGTTGGTACTATGATTGAGATTCCTCGTGCTGCACTTACTGCCAACAGAATAGCCTCACGTGCAGAATATTTCTCATTCGGAACAAACGACCTTACTCAGATGACATTCGGATACTCACGCGATGATATTGCTTCATTCTTGCCTGTATATCTCGAAAAGAAGATCCTTAAGGTTGACCCATTCCAGGTTCTCGACCAGAATGGTGTAGGTCAGCTTGTAGAAATGGCTGTAGAAAAAGGTCGCTCTGTACGCCCTGACTTGAAATGTGGTATATGTGGTGAACATGGAGGTGAACCTTCATCTGTTAAATTCTGCCATAAAGTAGGATTGAATTATGTGTCATGCTCTCCATTCCGCGTACCTATTGCAAGATTGGCTGCGGCCCAGGCTGCAATAGAGGAATAATCTCTTAAAAATATTATTTTTATATCAGGCTGTAATTCACCGTTTTACGGTAGTTACAGCCTGATTTGCGCTTAGACGGTTCGTACATTTGACCGCAAAAAATGAGCCAAATAAACGTATTTGTTTTACTCTATGTTTACCCCAAAAATGGCCATGTTTACCCCGTTTACCCCAAAGTTTTCCCCATTGTTTTATCATTAAAATATAGTAGGTATGACAACATTCAAAGCAACGGTAAAAAAGCCAAGATCAGATGGATTCTATACAGTTTACATCAGAGTCACGCATCAGCGCAAAACAAGTTACATCAAGACTAACAAGATTATTGATCCGGCTCATATAACCAGTAATGGTGAGTTAACAGACCCGGTAGTGAATGAATATTGTGCCATAATCATACGCCAATATACAGACAAACTGAATCGTGTTGACGCTACATTTTGGGAACTTAAGGATGTCATAGAATTCCTTCACAAAAATGATGAAGAGACATGCTTCAGTGATTATGCGAGAAAGTTTATTTCGAAGATGGAATCTGAAGGGCATGAACGTAATGCAAAAAACTATAAACTTGCAGTCAATCATTTAGAACGGTATATAGGTACTACCAAAATCATGTTTAGCATTCTTACGACTTCTGTTTTAACACAATGGATTGACACATTGTATAAGACCAACAGGGCAAAAGAAATGTATCCCACTTGTATCAGACAGATTTTTAAGAAAGCAATCATAGAATTGAATGACGAAGAACGTGGTATTTTGCGTATAAAATACAATCCATGGCTAAAAATTATAATTCCAAAATCAGACAATACGCTGAAAAGAGCAATCAGTGCAGAAGCTTGTCGTGAATTCTTTAATCGTCCTCTGCCACAAAGTAAAATGGTATCTCCCCTTCCTGAACTCGGCAGAGATATAGCCCTGCTTTCATTGTGTATGGGTGGTATTAACACGATAGACCTTTACGAATTGAAAAAGAAAGATTACAAAAATGGTATTATAGGATATAAGAGAGCGAAAACAAGACATAGTCGTAGGGATGAAGCATACATGGAGATTCGTATTGAACCGTTTATACAGGATACATTTAACAAATATCTATCTACGGACCAAACAGATGAATATCTGTTTAATTTTCATAGTCGTTATAGTAATTCCGATAGTTTCAATGCCAATATAAATATGGGAATCAGGCGAATATGCCAAGATATGGGAATGTCCAAGGAGGAATATTATTGCTTTTATACGTTTCGTCATACCTGGGCAACCATTGCTCAAAACGATTGTGGAGCAAATATGTATGAGGTAGCATTCGGTATGAACCATAGCCATGGATTTAATATAACAAGAGGCTATGTAAAAATAGACTTTACTCCAGCATGGGAACTTAATGCAAAAATCATAGACTTCATATTTTTCAGTAATAAAAACAGTAAACAGAGTTTGGTTCGTAACTTTGAATCACCTGCAGAGAAAATGTTTCGTATTACAAAAAAGATGATGATATATGGAAGAGCATATTTCAAAGGCGAAGTTATTGCCGAAGTTACAGACATAGGTTTTGATACCGTTGATGATGTTATTTCAGCACTTGCCAATCAGCTTCCTAATGACATACCCGTAGGATGTAACGTACAGTTCCGATTGACAAACTGTGATTCTCAAAAAGAAGCAGTATATGTTAGAAGCAAAGGCAAGGGATTCTAAATTTGACACATTGAGGGAAAAACCAGTCCATTCATTTCAGAACCGTACCATTTCACACTGGTGCGGTTTCTTTCTATTTGTCCGGTTGATTCCAGGGCATAATTTCACGGCCTATAATTATAGCAAAGACAAGTACGATGAGCTTCCATATAAGGATGAAGGTTTTCTTAACCAGCCATACAGCCAGACGTATGGCAATCCTCAAAAGCCAGAATACCAGTTTCAGGAGTAGCATACCGATAATAAGTACCGGCAGCAGATATATAATCAACAGCAATTCAAACATAGCGTGTAATATTTAGTGTATATAAAACCTGTTATAGCATATAAATATACTAAAAATCAATGAGATACAGAAATATATACAACACTATTATCTTATTATTCGAGTAGATTTTCTATTGATTTTCAATGTTATATCACCATGATAACGAGGTCTCTCCAGACTCTGATTACAGGGTTATTCTACCTGAATGTTTCTGCAATACAGTTCAGATAAAATAAGATTTCCCGATAGACATTTCATCAGCAGAATAAGCCACAAGATTATATTTTCCCTTATATTGGGATTCCAATAACTTAGATAAGCAGGTTACTTTTACCATGCTATCATGGTATCGGGACTACATATTATATTGGATATAGGTTTTATGAGAACAATATCCATCTATCCCATATAACTATATCTTATGTGTTTTTGAAACTTTGGTTTATCCAACCATAGATAACGGAACATTGTTTACTGATTACTGCGATTTGTATGGTTCTATGATTGAATAATGCTTGTAATATCTATTTCAGAAGATACTGATATTAGCTTGATAAGTTCTAGGACTCTATACAACAATATTCCGCTATATGGATATTCCAAGATAACCGGATGCTACAGCACATGGTTAACAGGAATATGCCTCCAAAGAATTGTGTTGCAGATTTCGGTTTGCAACGGCTTTCTCCGGTAAATTTGGGTGTAATAATCATTTCCGGAAGGCATCGTTCTGCCGTGCAGAGTTTTCCAAGCAAGTTGTACTTTTGTGGCCACAAAACTCCGTTTCGTACTCACAAAAGTAACTTGCCGAATGCTGACGCATCGGAGCGGCTGGCCGCTGTTTCGCATGGCGAAAGATTATCCGGGAAACCTAACCACCAATGTATCCAAGTATGAAGAATCAGAGAACCAAATACATCAAGGTAAGAATGACACCGGAGGAAGTACAACAGTTTAAGGAAAAATCTGCCTCCTATTCATCTGTGAGCCATTATATACGCTCGGCACTGGCAGAATATTCAAATATTAGTACCAAAAGGCAGCTCGAACTGATGAATGATTTGGGTTTGTTTTACCGGAAATATCAGAATGAACTTTCCTGGGCTGGAGGAAACCTTAATCAGTCGGTTAAACGTGCTAATGAACTTGCGGTAGCCGGGCTACTAGTACCCAGCTATATTCAGGAAGTTCTGTTGCCGGTTATTCTTGAAACTCAGGAAACATTGAACCGAATAAAGAAAGACCTTGATTCTCTGACACAGAAAGCTGTCAGAATCTGAATTGCAGACTACATGATATTCAATCATTTCAGATATTATTATTGCGTAACCGTAGATTAATGAGCTTGAAGTATTTCGGTTACTCAGTAACTTAAACCATGATAATTAGGATTCAATATGATAGCAACCATATTACCGGGAAGCACGAACTTCCATGCTATAGGATATAATGAACATAAAGTATCGAAAGGTGTTGCACGGCTTATCGAGATTCAGAATTTCGGTTCACTCGGAACATTTCACAAACCTACCCCAAGTGAGTTGGTCGGTTATCTCCAGAAGTACAGTTCACAGAACAGCAGAATCAGGAAACCGCAGTTTCATGTAGCCATATCATGTAAGGGACACGAAATGTCTGAAGATGAGTTGCTGGATTTTGCACACCAGTATCTCAAGGAAATGGGATACGGAGAATCCGGTCAGCCGTTACTTGTTTACTCCCATTATGACACGGAGAATACCCATCTTCATATTGTCACTTCAAGAGTGGCACCTGATGGAAGAAAGATTCAGCACAGCCATGAGCGCAGACGTTCCCAGGAAGTCATTGACCGTATTCTTGGGAATGACAGGAAAAAGAAAACGGAAGATGATATTGATGCTGCCAAACAATATACATTCTCTTCTTTTGCCCAGTTCAAGGCAATCATGGTTTCCATGGGCTATGAAGTTTATCAGAAAGATGGAAATGTATTCGTCAAGCATGGTGGTAAGGTTCAGAAGGAAATCCCTTTTTCTAAAATAGAAAGTCTTTTCAAGAGCGGTTATCGGGAAAGGACACGTTGCCGTCAACTGAGAAGTATATTAAAGAAGTACCGTGACATAAGTTCCAACAAGGAGGAACTGCAGAAGGAACTGAAAACGAAGTTCGGTATTGATATTGTGTTCTTCGGTAAGAAGGATACACCATACGGATATATGCTCGTTGATCATGCAAACAAGACCGTCATTCATGGTGCAAGAGTACTGGCTGTAGAGGAGCTTTTGGACTTCGCTACTCCTGAAGAACGGTTCAATCGGATTGAGGACTATATAGACCGGTTACTGACACTCAATCCGAAGATTACCCAAGGTGAAATATACAGTAAAATTAGGAAGCAGCGTGCCTATATTAAGAAAGGAATCATCTGTTTTGATGGCCAAAGCCGACCGTTGAAACCTTTTATGGCAGAGGCTATTGACCGTAACAACCGTATAGCTATAGTTGAGATGTTCAGTCCGGCTACTGAGGCTGAACGGAATTTGCTTTGTAAGATATTCAAGGTTTCACGGAAAGATTTAGTAGATATATCTCCGGAAAGAACACACTACTACACTGATGCAGTGAACCGTCTGCGTGAGATATTCAATGACGAAACAGTAACCTCTATTAGAAGCCGACTGCATGAAGAAGGCTTCACTATCCGTCAGGAAGAAGATGTAACTTATGCCATCAACTTCAAGCAGCATATCATTATAAATCTTACTGAAGAAAACTTCAATCTTGAACGGTTAAGGAAACAGCCGGTAAAACAAATTGAACGAAATAAACACCTGCAACCAACAAAACCTGCTTCACGTTTCTCAGGCAAGACCAAGATACGTGATGCTGGTGGTGGCAGTCATAGCGAAAAACGTGAATGGGAAGTAGGTCATAATGGGAATTATGATGATATTGATGATAAACAATCTGTTAAAAGATAACAAAACCTATCGATTAATAGGGTAACTTTACCTAATAAATTCTATTATCTCTTGTAATCTGCTTAAAAACTTTGCTGCATGAGCTCCATCCATTTGTGTATGGTGGAACTGAAATGAAATTGTCAGGTATTTTCTGAAAAAACGTTTTTTTATTTTTCCCCATATCAGGAATGGATTATTGAATATACCACTATACATACCAACAGCACCATCTATTTCATAATTCACAAGAGCAGAGGTACCAATAACCATACTTTCAGTTAAATCATAGTTTTCACAGTTTTCTCTTACTTGTTTGGTCAATCGGATATAATCATCATTGAATTGAATCAAATTTTCTGAAAAAGGAATATCACAGGAATTTATTTCACCAATTCTATTGGCTACAATCGTATTCACGGCAATTGTATCATATTGAATCAATCTGTCACCAACAGGAAGTATATAGAATTCCTTAATTCCGGAAGCTGCTTTGCCAATACACCAACACATCAACATATTCAATTTCAGTCCTTTCTTTTTACTCGTTTTTACAAGTTTAGTCACATCTACGGTCTTGAAAAATGTAACCATTGGCATAGATGCCTGCATCCACATCTTGTATGCATATGCTCGTGTGGTCGTTTCGGGATTTATCTCTTTCTTCATTTCTGTAACTTTAATTCTGGTACAAAAATAAAAAGGTCGTTTGAGTACGGATAGAACAAAAGAGACATTATAATGGAGTGGTAAACAAATCGGAATATGGCTCACATATTTCTCTTAGCGATAAGGGAGTATATCCGCTGAGTGTTCTAAATTCACGTATAAAATGTGACTGGTCTGAATAACCGCATTGATAGGATATTTGCGCTAAACTGATACTTTCAGGTTGGTTTTGCATAAGTTTAAGGGATTGCTGAAATCGTACGATTCGTGCATACTCTTTCGGATTCATACCGACCATGGCAAGAAAAACACGTTCAAACTGTTTCTTGCTTAGGCAGGCAATAGATGCCAGTTCAGAAATCCTAATATTAGGATTAGAATACATTTGACGGATAACTGTCATAATCCTGTCAATATCCTGTTCACGTCTTGATGTAGAATTGATTCTTAACTGTGAAAGCAACCATTGTTCTATAAGATATATACAAAAGTTATTATCTTCACAATCCAAGACTCTCGCTGCAAGACAATTTAATTCCTTATTCTCCAATCCATAACCAGATACTTCCCTATTATAGAACAGAGACGTTGGAACATTAAGAAAGGTACTCATGGCATAAGGATGAAACACTGCAACAATCATCTCTATATTATCCGTAGCACTAATATGAGACGAGAAGTTAACTTGTCCACTAATAGTCAGTTTATCCTGCTTCGTACTTAATTCGGGAATATATAAAGCCGACTTTTTATGAAATATAATCTGAGGGCAACCAATTGGGAAGGTGTAGGTCTCGATCGGCCGATTACTCTCAAATATCCAATAGTATCTGATATAATCCCTCAACTGCTGGCATGGTTTATAAAATCTGAATCCACTTGTCATCATTCTATAAAAGTTTATTTATTTTTCGGAATTCTGTAGGACTGACATCCTTGTATTTCTTGAATAACCTATTCAGGTGGCTTTCATCAGTGAAGCCCAGTTCTTCTACTATTTCATTTATCCTCATATCACTATGTAGAAGTCGGTTTTCCACCATCTTCATCTTATAATTCAATATATATTGTTGCATGGTTTCATTGGTCTGCTTCTTGAAATATTTTCCAAGATAATTGGGAGAGATACCAAAATGCCGACATATTTCTTTTGCTTTAATCTTTTCCGGGAAACAGATATTGGACTGTATATATTGCAAGATATTCAGTACTAAGTCCGTTGAATTGTCATCCAGTCTTTCAGGAAGAAACATAGCTACATTTCGGGCTACCACTATAATTATTGTATTAATCAATTGCGCAATTATCTCAATACTATAGATATGCTTATTTCGGTATTCACGCATGATAGCCTCTATCATGGGTTTGACGAGCAGTTTATCCGTGGTGTTTCTTAGGATACACCCGGGCTGATGATTAGCATGTTGGAGAATAAACTCCAGTCTCTTAATATTATCATCACCCAAAACAGCAGAATGGATATAAATATCATTGAACTTGATATAGACAAAAGTTGTTCTGTTATGAATCTCAAATGAGTGAATATCGCCGGGAGTAATCAGAAACAGATGTCCGTCATGATACGGAAATTTATGGTTGTTTATCCATTGAATTCCTGTACCGGTCAGAATATATACCAATTCAAAAAATGTATGATCATGTTCTTTCAAGTTCGTATCATCTACCTCACTGAGGGTGATTTCGAAAGGCTGATGTAAGTTTTCTCTTTTCATGGGCTTGTATATATTCACAAAGATACAGATTATAGGAAAAATATTACAGAGTAAAATCAGAAAACTTGTATAATTTTGCCTTTGTAGTTAAAAGAAAACTGATTATGAAAACAGAACTGGAAAAATGCCTGTCCGGAGAATGGTATGATTGTCATGCTCCTGTCTTTATCGAATTTAAGACGAAGACGCATAAACTGTTATTGGAATACAATGCCTTGCCTTACGATGCAAAAGAGAAAAAGTATGCTATACTGAAAGATATGTTCGAAAATATTGGAAAGAATGTTTCTGTAGGCAGTCCATTTGTATGTGATTATGGATGCCACATAACGATTGGCAACAATGTCAGCATCAATACAGGGTGTACACTGGTCGATTGTAATAGAATTACTATAGGAAACAACGTACTGATAGGACCGAATGTACAAATATATACAGCAACCCATCCGGTTGAATTGGAAAAACGATTAGCACCTGTGGAAACGCCTGACGGAATAAAATATATACGCCATACGTATGCACTTCCTGTAACCATCGAAGATGGATGTTGGGTTGGCGGTGGAGTCATCATTCTACCAGGTGTCACCATAGGCAAAGGAAGTGTCATTGGTGCTGGTAGTGTCGTTACAAAATCTATCCCAGCTGATTGTCTGGCTGCAGGTAATCCTTGTAAAATCATCCGTAAAATCAATGTACCTAATGAACAAGATTAAGTTGGTAGCCTTCGATTTGGATGGAACCATTGCGGATACGCTTCCACTATGTATAAAAGCTTTCAGAATGGCTGTACAACCATATATATCACAGACTTTATCAGAAGATGATATCATAAAGACTTTCGGTCTGAACGAAGAAGGAATGATAAGAAAGGTGATTAAAAATGAATATTGGAAACAGGCACTACAAGATTTTTATCCTATTTACATGAAACTGCATAGTTTTATGTGTCCACAGCCATTTCAAGGTATACGTGAACTGATTATTCAATTAAGACAAAATAACCTAATTGTAGCACTTGTCACAGGCAAAGGAGCAAAGAGTTGTGAGATTACATTGCAGCAATTGGGGATGGATTCTGATTTCGACAAAATCATAACAGGTAATGCAGAACGAAATACCAAACATGAAGCTTTGAATGAATTGTTGAATATTTACCATCTTTCCCCTGCAGAAATCGTGTATGTAGGAGATACTGTTTCTGATATAATGCAATGTAAGATAGTGAATGTGGTATGCTTATCAGCAGCATGGAATGTGGACAATTCTGTCAAAGAGGATTTGGAAAGATATAATCCCGGTAAAGTATTCCACAGTATTGGGGGATTATCTGAATATATTTTTAAACATCTCCAATGAATATTGATGATATTTCCGTATTTTTGAAATCACAATGAAATCATTGTTTAATCTTCAACAGAATGTATTATGGAACAACAATTTTGCCAAAGTTGCGGTATGCCTCTTACTGATACAAATAAAGGCACAAATTCGGATGGAAGTCTGAATGATGATTATTGTATGTATTGTTATCAGAAAGGGAAATTCACACAAGATTTTACCATGAACCAGATGATAGAATTTTGTGCTCAATTTACAGAACAGATAAATAAGGAGACTGGATGGAATCTTACTCCGGAACAGGCTAAGGAAAATATGAGACAATTCTTCCCTACTCTTAAACGATGGAAAGAAAAAGATGAAAGAGCACTTACAGAAAAAGCAACTGGCTTGTTAGCACAGTGTAAGGACATTACGATTGCCTCAATTGATGCCGAAGGATTTCCACGTCCGGTTCCAATGTCCAAAATCAGTTCAAAAGGATGTAATGAGGTATGGCTGGCAACCGCTGCCAATTCTGTGAAGGTTACAGATTTCAAACTGAACAATAAAGCCGGACTTTGTTATTCAAACTATGGTGACAGTGTCGGCTTGAGAGGAATCATTGAGATTATAACTGATGATAACATACGAAAAGAAATGTGGCAGGACTGGCTTATCAATCATTTTCCGTATGGCCCTACAGATCCTAATTTTGTACTTTTACATTTCATAGGAAAAGAGGCTACATTCTGGATTAATGGAGAATTTGCGCACGAAAAGTTGTAATTAATAATCATAAATTAAAAATGAAGAACGAAATTTTGTATTTATTACTTGATAACTATGCTGATCATGAATCGGTATTTCTTGCTTCAGCTATCAATTGTGATGAAAATGGCATAAGAAAATATCCTAAATATATAAACAAGGTTGTTACTCCAACATTAACACCAATCCGTTCATGTGGTGGTTTCCAAACTATACCGGATTATTCTTTTGATACAATGCCTGAAGAATATGCAGCACTTATACTAATAGGTGGTTACGGTTGGTTGGACGATAAAACATCAGATATGGTAATTCCTATTGTCAAAAAGGCCATTGAAAAAGGAATTATTGTCGGTGCAATATGCAATGCAGCTTCTTTTCTGGCTAAACATGGTTTTCTGAACAATGTCAAACACACGGGAAATGGATTAGAACAATTGAAGCTGTGGGGAGGGAACAATTACACCAACCAAGCAGGATATATCAACGAACAGGCTGTAAGCGATAAACGTATCGTAACTGCCAACGGAACGGGAGAATTGGAGTTTGCAAAGGAACTGTTACTTTTGTTAGAAAATGACACACCAGACCAGATTGAAATGTTCTACCGTTTCAATAAAGAGGGATTTATAAAAATGATGCAAATAATACAATAATAAGCTATCTGAGCCTGAAACAGTACGCCTCATTCTTTCCGGAATGCGGTAAAAATTGTGTGAAATGTGGAACACTACAAATCTATCAGGAATTATATGAGAAAGCAAATGGTGATTTAGACACTTTCTTTCAGGAAGCAGACAAACTTCCTGGTGTAAGAAGTGGAATCATTGAAGAAGGTTCTGTTTATCATCTATGTTTTATGGAATGTACTTGTATGCTTCGTCGGCAAGGATATGTTTCTACTCCATTACTTTGTGAGTGTTCCAAACAAAGCATCCTTTACGTCTTGCATTCATTATGGAAAGACAAGGCTTTTAAGGTAACAATCTGCGAATCCATTTTACGGGGAGGTCAACATTGCAAAATGCAAATTGAAATAACAAACAATGGAAATTCATAATTTACTGAATGTCAAATCAAGAACCGAACTGCGTGAATGGCTAATACAGAACCACAAAACAGAGAAAGAATGTTGGGTAGTCGTGAAACGTGGTAGACCTACGGATGATAATACTTTCTGGTATATTGATGCTGTAGAAGAAGCCCTATGTTTTGGCTGGATAGACAGTACCACTAAGAAAATAGCAGAAAATGTAACAGCCCAAAAACTTTGTCCACGAAAGCCGAGAAGCAATTGGTCAGAGCTCAATAAAGAAAGATGCCGCAGAATGGAACGATTAGGACTGATGACAGATGCAGGAAGAGCCGTTCTACCAGATATGTCACCTAATGGTTTTATCATAGACAAGGATATATTACAGAGGCTACAATCAGATCCGGTAGTGTGGAACAACTTCTGCAAACTCCCTGACTTATATAAACGAATCAGAATTGATACTATCCAAATTAAAAAGAATCAGCCCGAACTTTTTGAAAGTCGCCTGAATAAATTCATAGAAAATACCCGAAAAGGACTTCTCTATGGAGAATGGAATGACAACGGAAGATTATAAAAATACAGGAAAGCATTAACCTATTTCTATTTTTATTACCTTTGTATCTAGGATATTAAAAACAAAGATTGTTCAACCTATGAAATGGCAATTGTGCATATAGCTGCGCATAATAAATAGCATTCTCAATTCAAGCTATTGTTAATATACAGGCATATAATATAGGTCTGTACTTCTTTATTTTGCCATTATATCAAATAATTTCTTTACAAATAAGTTATGTCACCAGTTGGCAGGACTTGTTGTATTTTATCATGTTGAACAATGAACTATACATATAAAAACATATGGCTCATCAACTTTCCGGTTATGATGAGCATCCTTATCGAACAACTTATTAATATAACTGATGCTATCTTCTTAGGTCATGTTGGTGAAATAGAATTAGGAGCATCCGCACTCGCTGGGATCTGGTATCTCGCCATTTATATGCTCGGTTTTGGATTCAGTATAGGTTTACAGGTTGTCATTGCACGGCGTAATGGCGAGCAGCAATATTCAGAAACAGGTAGGACATTCTTTCAGGGATTGCTTTTTCTGTCGGGTTTAGCAGTTCTACTGTGCGCTATTTCTAAAATATTCTCTCCCATGATTCTGAGCAATCTGATTGCATCTGAGAAAGTATATTCTGCTGTTATAGACTATTTGGACTGGCGCATTTGGGGATTGATGTTTTCATTTCCATTTCTTGCATTGCGATCTTTTCTGGTCGGTATCACACTTACAAAGCCCTTGAACAAAGCAGCCTTCACTGCAGTATTAGTGAATATACCTTGTAATTGGCTTCTCATATTTTATTTCGATATGGGAATAGCCGGTGCTGCTATAGCATCTTCATTTGCAGAATTATGCTCATTGATAATATTGTCTATCCATGTTTTACGAAAAATGGACAGAAAGGTTTATGGTCTGAACTGGCAGTTTAATAAAAACATATTCCATCACGTTTGCCGTGTATCCATCTGGAGCATGTTCAATCCGTTTATTGGTGTAGCCTCATGGTTTGCCTTCTTCATAGCCATTGAGCATTTAGGCGAATTGGAACTGGCAGCAACAAATGTCATACGCAGCATATCCACCTTGTTTTTCGTCATAGTCAATTCACTGGCAGCAACAACCGGCTCATTGGTAAGTAATCTGCTGGGAGCAGGACAAAAGAATCAGATTTTCCCGTTATGTAACCGGGTTATCCGTTTGGGATATGCCGTGGGATTCCCACTTATTATCTTTTCTATAATCTGTTTCAATCCACTTTTCAATATTTACTCGGATAATGAGAGCCTGATGCAAATAGCACAGCTACCATTTACAGTAGCTCTGTTGAATTATGCTTTTGCCTTACCTGGTTATGTATATATGAATGCTGTCACAGGGACAGGTGCCACACGTACAACCTTCATTTTTCAGACTGTAACCATTATAGCCTACCAGATTTATTTATGGACGATAAGCAATTTCAGCACATCACTTTCTATATATTGGACAGCAGAATATTTATATGTGATATTATTAGGAGTTCTTTCCGTTTTATATCTCAAGAAAATGAACTATTAAAAGTTTCAATGTTATGTGATGCATGAACCGTTTTATTTATAGAAAAGTAAGATTTCTTATGCCTCGAATTACCTTTGGGGATGTATCAACAATCCTCAAACCAATATAGAAAAAATGGATTATTATATCTGCATATTGTCAATAGAGAAATAGATGATATTTCCTCTTTTTTCTGTTATGTATCCAATTTATCTTATCCTCTAAACGATAATTCATCTTTCTTTTGATATATAAGTAGGATAATCATCTTTAGATAATCTTTTTTCTAATGTATTCGGATTGACATCCCAAATAGTAGGCAAATATTCGAATATGACTTTGCCTTTGTCAAGATAAATGCGGGCTTTAGAATCAAAAGCTACGGGTTTGTATTTATCTTCTCCTACAGGGTTATCCCTATACAGTAATTGATTCTCTTTCCAGCTGAGTCCCTGTGCATCTAAAGCAACATCATATATTCCACATACTATGGCTTCCATTGTTTGGCCTTGAACTGTTGTAGAGACACAATGCATGTAACCTGTTAATTTATTTGTACTTTTACGCATAGCCAGTTCGTAGCAAAACACACTTGTACCTGTAAAATCTTTAACTAAAGTACTTCTCACTCCGTTTTCGTCTAAATTATAAATTAGTTCATGAGTTACTGTTGTCATACTAAATTTAAGACCATTCTCAGTTCTTACTAAATTGGAAAATACCATTTGGTCGTTATATATGCCTTCCAGATTTCCATTATCAAGTTTATACACAATGTCATCTGTGAATAAGACCTTACCGATAACATTAGATTTTAGGAATTGAATCACTTTCTCCATCATATGATATGTATATGTAAACTCCAATAAATATTTTAATTATAAACGTCGTATGAATTCTACATGGTTTTGTACATAACAAAATTTGTCAACTCCAACTTATTTGCTTTACGCTTCTGTAATCTTTCAACCTGATATCCATGTTTTTCAAAAAAAGCCCTTGCAGTAAAACTGACTTCTGATTTAATTTCTTTGACTCCATATTCCTTTGCTATTTTCTCAACTGCAGAAAGAAGCTGTGTTGCAATTCCTTTGCATTGACAATCTTTATGTACAAACATTGAATGTAAATAACCGTTCTTATTCATTGATGAAAATCCGACCAGATGATTCTGTTTATCGAAAGCCCCAATATAGTAATTAAATGATATTAGCTCTTTCCATCGTTCAAGATTATCACCACATGACGCCCAGTCCTCTACCTCTTCATAGGTATAATCTTTGATATTTATATTCAATACCGTAGAACGGTACAATTCCTGCATTTCCGGAATATCTTTTTCTTCGAGAGCACGAATTTTATAGTTGGGGGTCAACCATTTTATAACTTTACACGGGTTACCTACAGCAATACAATTGGCAGGGATAGATCTTGTGACCACACTGCCTGCACCTATAACGCTTCCGCTACCTATTGTAACACCTGCAAGTATGATGCATCCTCCTCCAATCCAAACATTATCTTCAACGGTTATTGGCAAAGCTCTTGTTCTGAAAAATAGTTCTCCTGAGTTTTCATCCCAGTCTTCAACGAAACGTTCATAAAAATCAACAGGATGAGTTGCCGTGTAGAATTGTACATTGGGAGCTATCAACACTCTATTGCCAATGTGTATATGATTTTCATCCATCAATGTGCAATTATCATTAATGATGGTCTTTTCACCGATGAAAATATATTTTCCGCATTGGCAGGCAAAGTTGTTGCCGATGGTAGAATATTTCCCGATTTTACCAAGCATCTGAAATAGAATCTCATTCCTTTCTTCAGCAGGAGTCTTTACGTCATTGATTATTGACAGAAACCCCTTTGTTTTCATAATCATGTCCAAGACTTCTTTATCCAACCGATTACAGTATTCTCCTGACAGGAAACGTTGGAAATTGCTCTTTTCCTCATTAAGCTCCTTTACCATAATAAATTCCTCGTCTGTTTCCTTTATTATTTTAAACCCAAGTTTAAGGTACATATTGACTGCATAATTTGCCTTCTGTACGGAAAGCGAAACATGTTTATAGCCTTTTCTGACAAGCAATTTAATTATCTCCTGCATTAAACGGCTACCAATACCTTTGTTCCTGTATTCCTTGTACAAGGATATGGAGAGAGAAGGAGTTTCATCATCTACATGGCCGTAATCATTCATGATGCGTACCCATGCAGCTCCTACAACCTTACCATCAGTTTCGGCAACCAGACAATAATCATCTTTTTTCTTACCGAAATTTTCAATATAAACTTTCAATTCCGGCAATTCAACAACATCTTTCGATGGTGGCTCTACACCTTCAGGAATATAGATAGCTTCGTAAAGAAAATTTCTTAGCAAATGGTTTTCACCATCTTGCAAAGGACGTATAATATAATTGGTTGATTCGTTCATTGTTCACATTTTCTTTTCAGGTCTGCTATATACCGTTTCTGCTGTATTCTCAAATAAAACCATGCAAAAGGATATAACCACCATTTTTTCAGTTTTATTACCTCTGTAAAAATTATTTCTGTCCCATTTTCAATCTGCCTGAAATGTCCTGTCCACTCCCCGGAAAAGTTCTCATTATCCATAAGGAATGAATATTTCAAGAAAGGCTTTAACACGGTAATAGTAAAACAGGTTACATAGCCTTCATTACTTATCTCCTTGAAATGACGCTCATCAGAAACCTCTATATCTTTTATATCACTTCGCCATGAATAGTCATAAAGTGAAGTAACTGAATGCCAGACTGATGCTAAATCAGCCTGTATAAATGATTTTATCGTTGTGCTTATCATGGGACATCTTTATATTTGTCTTACCGTTTCTCCCAATCCTCTTTGGTCAGCAAAGTAAAATGCTCCGTACGGATATCTCCTAAAGGAGAGGTCTTTCCTTCTTCCGTATGATGAAAACGGAAACCGCATTTGTCCATTACTCTGCGGGACTTAATATTTCCGTCATAATATCCGCACCATACTCTTTTGATATTCAGTTCATAAAAACAACGTAAGAGCAGACACTCAACTGCTTCCGGTATCAGCCCTTGTCCCCAGTAAGGGACACCAATCCAATAACCAATTTCGGCATCACCCTCCTGCATGTCTGCACTGTGCACTCCGTCACCGAACATGATACCTACACTACCAATAGGTTCATTGGTCTCTTTTAAAACTACAGCATAAGTTTCCGGAGCAGAAAGTATATCCCTTATTACCTCCCTGCTGTTTTCAACAGACGTATGTGGTGGCCATCCTGATATCGGTCCTATTTTCGGATCTTGTGCATATCTGTAGAGAGATGCAGCATCTTCTTCTGTCCACGGACGAAGTATAAGTCTTTCGGTTTTCATAAATCATTCATTTAGTTATAGAATCAAATGTTCGGTTATAATTTAATGTTATACAATGAAATAGAAAATTATCAAGAAAGAATCTTTGCTTTCATATTCATTTTTTATATATACGGAGATACTATTTGTAAATAAACTGTCATTTAACAAATTCAGAAAGATTATCAATCATCTTTTTCAAATTAGCTTCATTTTCCTCATCTGATATTGTAGGGTCTTTCATGAAGCGGACACATGGTAAATCCGGACAGTTTCCACAATTTTTCCGCTTATGTTCACTGCAGCATTTCCATATAGGACATACTGTATCACCTGTATACAGAGTCCAAAACACCTTACCTTTAATATTTCTGCATCCTTTACATTCTTTTGGAAAAGACTTACAGTTTACACATCTTGCTCCACAAGGCGAAGGATAAAAATAATCATCTTTCCAATACCACCATTTACACTTTTCTATATCCGGATTCTCAGAGTTAATATAATATTCCAACGCACGATATAGATAAAGTTGACAACGGTCTATAGAACAGCCCCGTAAATCACACTCTTTCTGATATAAATCATCAGCCTTCACTCCTTTAAGAGAGTCGATTGAAGTATATCCCATAGCTAGTAAATCCTGCTCTGTTTGTACTCCTACATTAGGGAGCTTACGAAAAGGATGTACTGTTTTCTTTGATGTGTTTGAAGACTGTTTTTTGGAGGGATATGGCAGGTATTTCCATAATCTACTCACTACTTCCTGTAAGACTGCCTTATGCTCTACATCCAGGATGTAATGTTCCTTTGCCCCTTCATAAGGGATTCCGCTTTCAGCATCAGACATCAAATCAGAAAGTTCAGGGAGTCTCTTTATATATGCTATATTGTCGCAAACCAGAATTATCGGCTTTTCATCGAGATAAATCATATAATCACCAAACATCTTCCGGTAACGTACATAGCCCAAGCCTTCAAGCTGGGAACTGATAAATTCTATAAATTCAATATTACTTGCCATATAGCCATTTTAATCTGTAAGTTAATATAGGTGATAATAATGTACTAAGAATGACCAGAATCCAAAGATTTCCACTCAGCGGGCTATATGCCTCTATAAGTTCACTCCATGTTGAACCTGAAGACAGTCCGAAAGAGAATTCAAAGCATATTGTCAATACAGTCCAAAACAGGCCTGTTATGATACTGTCTCTAAATGAAAATTCTTTTATACGCAGCAATAGTACCGAGGTAATAAAAAAAATAAGAACTGAGAGTATTATTCCGCTAACAGATAAAGATGCTTTTTCTGAAAGATAGTTCTCCAGAAAATACTCACGGAAACCACCGTTTAAAATGGCCACCGGAATAATACAAAGCCATACAGAAAATATCTTAATCCATTTCATAATAATTCAATATTTGATTATAGATATATCATTAAAAAATGATATTCCGTTCTTGATGATTCATTAAGTAACCTTTTAAAGGATGATTGTTTTTTATGTAGATACATCAAAGTTATAAAATATTCTGTAATTCAGATTGATGAATTTATACTATCTTATAATTTATGGCATATTTAATGTGTATCTAATAATTATATATCATAAAAGCATCTTTATTTGTAACATTTTTAGCTAAAAGATTCTTGATATCCAAATAAATAATATTTCAATATTTTGGTTTATACAACCGACAGTTATAAAACTGTTGTTCTTTTCTTTCCTGAGAATCTTGGTTGATACATTTGTCACAAAATCAATCAATACTTGAAATGATACAAACTCCGGTTATAGTGACATTTGCCAATCAGAAGGGAGGCGTTGGAAAGACTACACTTTGCGTCACCTTTGCCAACTATCTGGTGACAAAGGGTGTTAGGGTTGTGGTAATAGACTGCGACTTCCAGCACTCCATCATGAAGTGCCGAAAGGCAGACATCAGAAAATACGGTGAGCAGGAAATGCCATACGAGGTATGGGCATACGAAGCCAACGACAAAGCGATGATGACTTCCCTTATGGAGAAACTGCACAACGATCCAGAAATTGACGTTGTTCTGATGGACACACCGAGCAGTCTGAAAGCGGAAGGACTGATACCCATGTTCGTCAACTCGGATATCATCATAGTTCCATTTCATTATGACCTGGTAACCGTTCCGTCCACGGCCAGTTTCCTCATGTTTGTTGACCGGCTGAAAAAGGCTGTCGGTGAAAGGATGAAGGCCAGACTCTTCATCATTCCCAATCTGAATGACGGAAGAATCGGCAAGCGTTCCGAACTGCTTATCTGGGACAATGCAAGGGATACTTTCTCCAACTATGGATACGTCACTGCGAAGATTCCAAAACGTGCTGATATGGAACGGTTCAGTACTATGGCGGCACTGGATATGCAGGCCGCTATCGTTACACCGGTCTTTGACAAGGTCTATCAGAGTATCTTCGATACACTTGAACCGATAAGGGAAAAAGAACTCAAAGGCATACAGCTGACGGAAAATCTGAATCCCAAGCCTAAGAAGAAAAAGAAGGCACAGCCGTCTGATGAAGCTTCACAGGACAGTAACGAGAATCAGAATAAAGAACCAGAATAATCAGTAAACTTCAATAACCATAGCACTATGAGTAAGGATATACCGGAAATAGATGACCTGACAAGAGGCATCAATGATTCAGAACTTATATTGACGCAAGATTCCGCAGGAACGCAGGTTGAGCAAAAAGAAAATAACAATGAAGCACAGGAAAAGGATACTGCTGTTTCCATTTCGGATACAAGATGCTGGGATGACTTCATGGAATTCCTGCAATCGGACAGTTCAGGAACAGACAAAACAGAAAGACTTGTCTGCAAACTCGACCGTGACCTTGCAGATTCACTGGACGACTGCGATATACATGGCAGATGCCGCTCTGACCTGGTGAATGCCATCGTAAGGGCATTCTTCAAGTCATATCTGCCACGTCTGGCAGAATACAGAAGGGAAAAGAAATCTTTGTTTAACAGTTATAATCTGTAGGATATGAAAAAGACAGACTGGACTGACAGGATGCTGGCCGCTCTTGTCGAGCTGTATCCGGTAGAGACCACGGCCTATACAGCTGCCGTTCTCAACCTGAGCGAATCGACCGTCAAGCTGAAAGCCCGTGAACTTGGACTTGTAAAAATGGCCAAATCCAGATGGATGGAGCGTGCCGACTATATCAGGAACCACTTTCAGGAGTGTTCCTTCTCTGAGATAGGGAAAGCTCTCGGCATTACCCGGATGAGTGTCGGACGCATAGCCGCTGCACTCGGACTGAAACGAAGCAGTGAAGAGAAACACCAGATTTCCTCACGTATCCGTACCCAGATGGTAAAGAGGGAAAGACGGCGTATCGTCTTCGGACTGGAACCCATAACCGGTATCCGTGTCATATCAAACAGGGCAAAGGTAAGGGTACGCTCAAACATGAAGTCAAACGGATACATCATCAGTGAGGAACACAACGTGATTTATTATACCGGCAGTACGGAACGCAGGGAACGTCTGGAAAGCCGGGGCATCAGACTGGGACTGCATATCCTTCCGCTTCCGGAGGAGAGTTCCGCTCTTTCATCCAACATCATATTACAACAGCCATGCAGTACGGACAGATAGTTTTCCTTCTCTTCGTAGCAATGGTATTCTACTATGCGGCAATGATTTTCATGGACTTCCAAAGGGCAAAGGCTGCACAGAATGCCGAGCAGGACAGCCATAAAGAAGAGGATATTGACATATCGGAAGAGGCACGAAGCTTCAGACCGATAAGAATAAACCGGGATGAACCTGATTCCAAAGAAGAAAGTTCAGAACAGAATAATACAGGGAATCCCGAACCTGAGAATGAAAATACTGATTCTGACGGTACAGAGAATTCTGCATCCAAATCAGAATCTTCCAGACACGTTTACCGGGAGGCCATCATGACTGACGGCATTCTGGTTGAGAATATCATTCAGGAAATAAACCGGTTGGCAGAGACCGGTACCAGTGACCTCGGTGCCGTTATCTTCAGCTGTGAGAACGCCTGACATATATACCGTTCCTTTAGTGACATCTGTTTCTTTGGCGATGAAATCATTTAATATTATTCAGAAATGCAGATAATAAAGAAAAGTGCCCGGAATCTTACGGAGCGTTTCATCGGTTCAAGTTTTGGACAGAAGTGTGTGATGGCGGCCATTGCACTTATTATTTCTACATCAAATGTAATGGCAGGAAGCAAGGGTGCAGCAGGTTTTACCAAGGCCACTCAGGAAGTCAGTTCCTACCAGACTCCGGTATCGAACCTGATGAAGGCCATTGCTGCCGTTATCGTTCTGGTCGGTGCCTTCAACGTCTACTTCAAGATGCAGAATGGAGACCAGGATGTGAAGAAAACCATCATGCTTACCATCGGAGGCTGTATCGCATTCATCGCACTTTCGGAAGCTCTTCCGCTATTCTTCCAGTAATCCTTTCCCGGCATGACAATGAATCAGGAAGGATACCCTGTATTCAAGGGATTGCAGAAGCCGCTGGAGTTTATGGGCATACGTGGCCGTTTCCTCACTCTGGCAGCGGCAGCCATAGGCGTATCATTCGTAGGCTTCATCGGTTTCTCTATCGCCTTGGGGAAGATTGCAGGGTTCATAGCCATGATGGTCATGGCACTGGCGGGACTGATAACCATCTACATCAAGCAGCGTGGAGGACTCCACAACAAGAAAAGGGCAAGAGGCATCTATATCTACAGAAGCCTGAGAAAAGAACAGTAAATCACTTTATACAGTATGGCACACAAAAGGAAAAGAATTTTTGACGGACTCTATGCGCAGCTGGAGGAGACGGACGGCAATGTCGTGCTGTTCTCGGCCAGGGGCGAACCGTCCGTTATCTTCGAGATAACCAATCCGGTCCAGCAGCTATGTACGGATTCGGAACAGTACATGCTGTTTCATGACGTGCTATCCAATATCCTTCAGACCATCGGTGAGGGATATGCACTGCAGAAGCAGGATATTCTGTGCAGACAGGCATATCACCATGACGTGCCGGACGATGCGGAGTTCCTGACAAGGAGTTATTTCAGATACTTCGAGGGAAGGGAGTTCACAGAGATACGGACTTTTCTTATCCTCACCCAGGAGGCCCAGAGAAGCCAGTTCATCCAGTATGACCCGAAGAGATGGCTCGATTTCCATTCCAAGGTATCAAAGACGGATGATATTCTGACTGAAAAGCATATCCGGCACAGAAAGCTCGGCAAGGAGGAAGTCAGCGAGTACTGCCACCGTTTCATGGCATTCCAGTTCCGGCACGGACCGTTCTCGATGACCAACTTCAAGGCTTCGGACGAATATCTCAGGACAGGTGACCGGATTATCCGTTCCTATCCGCTGGTGGACATTGACGAGATAAACCTGCCTTCCATGGTAAAGCCGTACACGCAGATGAACATCAACGGCTACAGAATCGCAACCGACCTGCTTTCTTTTCTTACCGGCGTCCCCTACTCAGACTGTGTGGTGTTCAACCAGGTCATTCAGATACCTGGACAGAGGAAGCTACTGCGCAAGCTTCAGGCCAAAGCGAAGCGTCACGGTTCCATGCCGGACCCGAGCAACCGTATTGCCAAGGCTGATATTGAAGAAGTGCTGGACAGGCTGGCCGTTGACAGTACCATGCTTGTGTACTGCAACTTCAACATTCTGGTGAGCTGCCCCCCTGACAAGGTTACTCCGGTAACTTCCTTTCTGGAGACAAAGCTGTACGAGTGCGGCATCATGCCGTCAAGAACGGCCTACAACCAGCTGGAGCTTTTCATGGACTGTTTTCCCGGTAACGGCTATGCCTTCAATCCGGACTATGACCTGTTCCTGACTCTCTCTGATGCAGCACTGTGCTTTTTCTTCAAGGAGCATCTGAAGGAATCCGAGGATACACCGCTGACTACATACTACACCGACCGTCAGGGACTGCCTGTCTGTATCGACATTACCGGCAAGGAAGGCAAAAGGAAGATGACGGACAATGCCAATTTCTTCTGTATCGGTCCTTCAGGTTCCGGCAAGTCCTTCCACATGAACAGTGTGGTACGTCAGCTGCTGGAACAGAATACGGATGTGGTCATGGTGGATACGGGTGATTCCTACGAAGGTATATGCGGATATTACAAGGGTACATACATAGCCTACTCGAAGGAGAAGCCCATTTCCATGAATCCGTTCAAGGTCACGAAGGAGGAGTATGAACTAAATTTCGGTGAGAAGAAAAACTTCCTCAAATCGCTGATATTCCTGATATTCAAGGGTAACGCATTTCCAACAAAGATTGAGGACATGCTGATAAACCAGACCATCGTGGAATACTATGAGGCATATTTCAATCCTTTTGAAAGATTCAGTGACAGTGAGCGTGAGGCATTGAGACAGAAACTCTTGGTTGCCGCCAAGATGGAGGATGACTATGAACAGTACACGCACAGCATGGAGGACATCGACAGACAGATAAATACGGAAGAGGTTCAGGAGAAGGCTGAAAGCCGTGCCCTGCTGCTGCCTTCCGAAGTACGCCGCCTGAAGCTGATACGACAGTGCCGCTCACTGACTGCTCTGATCAATGATGAAGCGGCCACAGAATCGGAAAAGGAACGTGCACTTGCCATCATAGAAAAATATAAAAGGGAACTTTATAACAATTCCATGCTGATTAAGATAGACAGGCAGATTGACCACATGGAGGAACAGAAGCGCAGGCTGAAGGTTCAGGAACTATCGTTCAATTCCTATTATGAGTTTGCCCTAGAACGCATACCGCAGATTACACAGCTGGAGAAAATCAGTTTCAATATACATGACTTTGCGGCCATACTGAAACAGTTCTATCGTGGCGGCGAGCTGGAGATGACGCTGAACTCCGACCTGGACATTAACCTGTTTGACGAGCGTTTCATTGTGTTCGAAATAGATAAAATAAAGGATGATCCGGTACTTTTCCCGATTGTGGTGCTGATTATCATGGACGTGTTCCTGCAGAAGATGCGCATTAAGAAGGGACGGAAGGCTCTTATCATCGAAGAGGCATGGAAGGCAATCGCTTCACCTACCATGGCGGAATATATAAAGTATTTGTATAAAACCGTCCGAAAGTTCCACGGAATAGCCGGTGTGGTCACACAGGAGCTTAATGACGTGATTGATTCCCCTATTGTGAAGGAGGCCATCATCAACAACTCGGATGTGAAGATTCTGCTTGACCAGACCAAGTTCAAGGACAGGTACGAGGATATTGCAGCCATTCTGGGACTCACTGACATACAGCGTCAGCAGATTTTCACCATCAATGCGCTGAACAACCATGAGGGAAGAAGCTACTTCAAGGAGGTGTGGATTTGCCGGGGACAGCACTCGGATGTGTACGGTGTGGAGGAAGCACCTGAATGCTACTGGGCATATACTACAGAACGTACCGAGAAAGAGGCACTGAAGATTTATCTTGCACGGTACGGTACGCTGCAGGAGGCCATCACCCGTATCGAGGAAGACCGCAAGGCGGACGGAGGGCTTCTGTATCTGGAGTTTGCAAGAAAAGTCAACCAACATCAAAAAGTTATGTCACTATGGTAAAATTCAGATTCATGCTGATTGCGATACTACTGGTATCGGCATCAGCCAATATGTCTGCTGCCTGGAGAGTGGTATTCGACCGCAACTGCCTGAAGATTGTCCTGGCCAATACCGCTTCACAGAAGCTTATCGAGGAACAGCACAACCAGCGTGTGGATACCATCGCTGCCAAGAAACAGAAAGTAGAACTCTATACGGTAAGCATGGCTACCATGAAGGAATTATATAAGCTGAGTATGGAGAACATATCCGGTTTCGGGACTGAAAGTCTTTATTATAAGGAAATAGGCCTGTGCGCTCTGGATATTCTGCGAAATGTTCCGGTACTTGTCAGTACGGTAAACAGGGCCAAATTTTCAAACAAGCTGCTCTGTCTGAACGAACTCGGCAACCTTGTTGCGGAAACCCAGCAGCTGGTCGGCAACTTCGTCAATATCGTTAACAATGCCAGAATTCCCAATCCGCTGCAGGGACAGGCAACTGCAGAAAAAAAGGATGACGGCTACAATCTGCTTGACAGGTATGAAAGGCTGACACTGGCCAACAGTATCTATACTGACCTGAACAGGATACGCTACAAGGTGGAAGGGATGGTTCTGATGGCACAGTATGCCACTGCAAACGACCTCTTCTTTGCCATAGATCCTGAAGGATGGGCAAATGTGGTGACCATGAAGAATCATGTGGGAAATCTTGTACAGGACTGGAACGGACTGGTGGCTTCAAATTATTAACCTTTCATATATCTCTGTCATGAAACTCAGGAATATAAGTATCATATCAGCCGGTATTATAATGCTGTTGCTGCCTGTAAAGGCTTCCGCTTTCATAATACCCAAAGACCTGCCGACCATCGAAGCACTCATTGCCCTGCACAAGGCCATAAAGAAGGACGAGGACAAGGCTCTGACAAGAGTGGCCACAAGCTATGGCGAGCAGTCGCTCATTGAAAAGGGTGCGGAAAAGTTCAATGATGTCCGTACCACTCTGGATACAAGGCTGAACAATGCCTATTCGTACCTGGTACTGGCCGGTGCCATTTCTTCAACGGCCAACTCACTGTATCAGCTGGTAACGGAATACAAGGACTTTACCGGTAATACTTTCAGTCATGTATTAAAGAAGCCTTTCGTGGCCTGGTATTATGCAGATGCCAACGTGGCAATATCAAGGGAGATACAGCACTGCTACAGACTGTATGCATCCGTAGCCGCTTCGGGTATAAACCTGATGAAGGCCTCCATGGATGAAAAACTGAATCTGGTAATGACACTGAAGGCTTCCATCGACAGGGCAAGGTACATAATAGACAATGCTAATCTGTATTGTTTCCTTATCACGGACTGCGGATGGAAGCCGGACTATATCTGGGAGATACTGAACTCCAATGTGAAGAATGAGATAGCTGAGCGTGTAATCAATAAATGGAATCAGGGATATGCAGGTTAGAATAATATTATTGTGCCTGTTCTGTATGGCGGTTTCAGGTACAGTTACTGTTGCCAATGCCCAAAGCATAGTCAGTGACAGTGAAAAGCAGAAACAGTGGAAGTCAATGGAAAACGGTCCGTGGGATTTTGCTCCTGACTGGTATTACTTTTTCCTGCATAAGAAATACTCAGGTGCGGAAATGTACTGGAAATGGGACTGGTTCAACTCCGGATTCCGTATCCGTTTCAAGGAACCAAAGTCTGATGTGAAACGTATCATGCCGGTGCGTGTGACTGCCGAAGAGACGCAGAGGCAGAAAATCAGAAAAGTGGAGAGTGAGCGCAAATATATCGAGGAACTGTATAAGGAAGAACTGGCAAGGGAGGCTGACAGAAATGTTGACCTGATGTATGCCACTTACAAGGACGAGTTCAACCGTATGCAGGACTGTATTACGTACGGACTGCTCTATTGTATGCAAAAGAGTGACGGCAAGCTCCGCTATCAGGTGGACGAGCTGAGCCGCCAGAATGAAATACTCTGTGCGGATATAGCCTATATACACAAAACCGGTGTCGGCTATGGGCTGGAGAATGCCAAGCGGCAGAAGGTATACGAGGAAGCCAAATCTAGGATGGCAGAACTGGTCAACAGGACTGCACACCTTTGTGCCGTTGCCGCTACACATTATTGAAAAAGAAGTAAAAACAAATAATATTTTAAAATATGGATTTATTGTTTATTCCGCTGACAATAGGACTTCCAGCCATTGACGAAAGTCTGGAAAAGCTGCTGACGGCCATGGAGACATTTCCCAATGTGGCCGTTCTCGGTGATGCCGTTTCAATGGCAAAGGCTCTCGGTCTGTGCCTGGCCCTGTGTGTCGGTTCATACGAATGCTGGATGATGATGCTCGGAAGGCGTGGTATGGATGTCATGAAGCTGTTGCGCATCATCGGCATTTCCCTGTGTATTTCATCCTCTTCATGGATATGCTCGGCTCTGCAGGTTCCGGGAAAGAGTCTGGAGTCCGCTACATGGGCTATGGCCAAGGCAAAGAACAAGGAAGTAGCGGCCTTCGAGCTGAAGGTGGCACAGAAACAGAGTGAATATCTCGACAGGCTGAGAACCGTGCAGGACTCCATAGCCACGGCAAAGCAGGTGGCCGAAATCGGTCAGGATGCTGCCTGGTGGGACAAGCTGATATATAATGTGGAGAATCTGGGCTCGACCATCAACAACTACGCCCAGAGGGCTGCCGTGGCGGCTGAGACGAAGGTCAGTGAATGGATAAACGATGTAATACGCTTTGTCGGAGAACTGATTTTCCAGATGTCGTATTACGGGATGCTCGTGGCACAGAGGATTTTCATGGCCATCATGATGATATTCTGTCCGATCATGTTTGCTCTCTCGCTGGCACCGCCATGGAACTCGGCCTGGAGCCAGTGGATGTCCAAGTTCCTTTCCCTCTCGTTATGGGGATTCGTGACCTATATGTGCATCTATTATATAGACTTCATCCTTCTTTATAACCTGCAGCAGGATCTGGTAGCATACGACCATCTGCTTCATGGCTCGGTAAACTCCTGGGAACAGATTGGCGCACTGGGACTGCAGGGAATAGGCTCCAACTGTATGTATGCCATGGGTATGCTCGTGGGTGCCTATATCATACGCTTCGTTCCTGAAGTGGCTTCATGGCTGATTCCGGGAGGTGTAAGCTCGGGTACGGGTTCCGTTGCCGGTTCGGCTGCAATGGGTATCACCACTACTGCAGGTGCCATGGCCGGAGGTGCAGCAGGTTCAACCATGAAGGGAGCCGGTTCGGCTGTCAAATCATTAGTCAAATAACTTCAAATCTTTTTACAATATGCTTATTGAATCCCTTGCACAGAAAACCAGACTGGCCATGATGACGGTATTTGCGGTAATTGGAGGCTGCACCGTCATCTGTGCCTTTACGGTCTGGTGCTGCATTTCCCTAGTCAATGAGGAAAGGCAGCAGATTTATGTACTTGACGGAGACATTCCGTTTCTTGCCGAGCGTGCACGGCTGGAAGCCAACTTCACCATGGAGGCCAAGGCGCACATACAGCTGTTCCACCAGTATTTCTTCAACCTGCCGCCCGACAACGACTATATCAAATGGACGGTAGGGAAAGCAATGTATATGGCTGACGGGACTGCACTGAAACAGAAGCAGGCCATGGACGAGAACGGTTTCTACTCGGACATCATTTCCTCTTCAGCTGTCTGCACCATCATGTGTGACTCCATTCAGTTTGACGAACATGAACGGAAGTTTACCTATTACGGTACGCAGCTTATCAAGCGCAGGACCAGGGACATCAGACGCTCGATGGTGACAACCGGTTACATCGAGTCCGTACCAAGGACAAGGAACAATCCGCACGGTCTGCTCATTACCGGCTGGAGGACTCTTGAAAACAGGGATTTGGACTATTGATATACTGATATTATGAAATCATTCAGAAAAAAGATACAGGAAAGCCGTCTGAAAACGCATCTGCTTGTCAGGTCGTGGTTGCAACCCAAACTGGGTATCATCGGAGCAAGATACCGTCTGGCTGCAAGGATAAGACTGGCCAACAGATGGGCGGCAAAGCATCCGAAAGCAACATTCGCAGGTGTGGCAGGGACACTGCTTCTGCTACTTGTCAGTACCGTTGCCATAGATTCCGGCAACGGAAAACAGAGTGAGCCGGATGTCAGTTCGATAGCCGCAATGGAACCGGTGTTTCAGGGATTCCGTACCATCCAGGCAAACAAGGACATTCACCGCAGTGTATTGACGGACATGACGGTGAAGGGACAGTTACTGCGTCATGAACTGGACTCCATGATTGCCATACCTGTAAAGAGCCGTGAGGATTCCTTGCGGATCATCCTCAAATACCGGCAGCTGGAAAATATAGTCAAATCCATTAAAAACAATGATAACCCATGATTAAGATTAATTTCAAACAGCCCAAGTATATCTTTCCGCTGGTCATATTCGTTCCGCTGTGCGCACTGGTATACTTTGTGATGCAGACCTTCTCCGGTGGTGAGGAGACTGCCGGAACGGTAGCTACAGACCATATCAACATGGAACTTCCCCAGGCCAATGCCGAGGAAGCCGGAGACAAGATGTATGAGATGTCCAGACGTTTCGGTGACGAGGATGCCTTCACAGCCGTAAGCGGTATTGGAGAGGAAGAACAGAAGAAGGAGGAACTGGAACACGGCTACAGCGAGGAGGAACTGAACCGTCTGGATGCTGCTGAAGCTGAAAGACAGCGACAGCAGAGGGAACTTGAAGAACTGGAGCGTTCCCTTGCAGAATCAAGAAAGCATATCAATGCATATGCCTACGGGAACGGTCCTTCGGGAAACAGTGAAACGGGTTACGGAGGTATGGGCTATTCCTCACAGGACGAGTTTGCACGTGACCTTGAAGAGATTCAGCGGAGGAGTTATGAACGGCAGAAGGCCATTGAAAGCGGACTGGGTATCAAAAACCCGGAAGCAGAGGAAGCTGAAAGAAAGCACAGGGCTGATTCCATAGCTAAAGTACGTCAGGAGGAAAGGGAACGCAACCGTCCGAGTCTGGTAATCAAGTCCGATGATACCAATGCCGACAGATTCAATACGGTTACTGCTCCGGATGAATTTGCCGAGAACAAGCTGATACGTGCCATGATTGACCAGACTACAAAGGCGCATGAAGGCACACGTCTGCGATTCAAGCTTCTGGACGATGTGACGGTAAGCGGCACAAAGCTGAAAAAGGGAACTTACCTCTATGGAACGGTAACAGGTTTCGGACAGCAGCGTGTCAGGGCTTCCATAACCAGTATCCTTATCGGCGACAGGTTCATCAAGGTCAAGCTTTCTGTATTTGACAATGACGGTATGGAAGGTTTCTATGTTCCTGAATCGGCTTTCAGGGATTTCATGAAGGATGCCGGTTCCAACACGGTACAGCAGAATATCAGTTTTGAATCGAGTGACGGTTACGGTACAGGGATTTCTACGGAGGCCATTGCCCTCCAGTCACTGCAGAACATGTATAACTCTGCAACTTCTGCCATATCTTCCAATATCAGAAAGAACAAGGCGAGAATCAAGTACAATACTATTGTTTATCTGATAAACTCGGAAGATGCACGCTAACAGCTGTTTTAATATGATTTTTTAATAATATAACGATTCACAATATGAAAGCCAGAATTATTCTGATAATATGCCTTATCACAGGCATAGCCGTACATCTGTCGGCCAATGAGAAGATATACATCAACCGGGAAGTTACCACGCACATTGTTATGCCTGAGAACATAAAAATGGTGGATATTTCCACTACTAAAATTATAGGCAACCAGTGTACAGACAATATCGTCCGCATCAAGCCTTATCTGGAGAATGATTCAATATCATCGTCCGAAGGTTACAGGGAAAATGAACTTCTTGGTACACTCACCATTATCGGTGAGCGTCATATCGCACAGTATGACATCCTCTATACCGAATCACCGGAATATGCTTCTACCATCTACAATGTGTCCTACAATGATACGCAGTCATATATCAATCCTGAGGTTTCCATGCCGATGGCCGAGATTGCACGATATGCCTGGGCTGTCTATGGAAGCAGGAGAAAGTTCAACCAGATTGTATCCAATAAAAACGGAATCAGGGCATACATCAACAATATCTATTCCATCGGTGACTATTTCTTTCTGGACTATACGCTGAAGAACAGGACCAGAATTGCATACGACATTGAAGAAATCAGGGTAAAACTTACTGACAAAAAGGAGACAAAGGCAACCAACTCACAGACCATAGAGCTTACTCCGGTATTCTCCATGAACAACACCCGTAAGTTCAAAAAGGACTACAGGAACGTGCTTGTGATTCCGAAGCTGACTTTCCCTGAAGAGAAGGTACTCCGTCTGGAGATTTCCGAGAACCAGATAAGCGGACGTGTGGTGGTACTCACCATCGAGTATGAGGACATTCTCAATGCGGACGGCTTCGACTCAGACATTCTGGACGGTGCCGACTATTACCCCTACTATTATATTGATCATTCCATAAAAAGATAGGCCATGAAGAAGATTCTGTTCATTCTGTTTTGCTCGGTTGCATCCATCGGTGCATCGGCACAGACCGGAAAGGTTTCCGTCAATGCCGGATTCCTTTTTCCAAGTACGCTGAATGCCACTTTGGGTTATGAGTATCCGCTTTCATACGGAAATGCGGTTGAAGTATACGGTGAGGTCGGGAATCACTGGCAGAAACCGGTATGTCACAATTTCTGGAAAGGATATTTCTGGGATGGCGGTATGGTTTACAAGCATCGTCTGGCACGGTACAAGAACGGCATGATGCGCCTTCGTCTGGGGCCACAGTTCGGTGCGGTACAGAAGAAGTTCTTCTTTGGGCTGGAGGCCGGATTTGAATACAGCTATGTGTTCCGCAGCGGACTGGAGTTCTCTGTCATACAAAAGAACAATATGAACTTCCTGCATGGGGATACCTTCCGCAACGGTCTTCTGTTGGGTATAAAGGTTCCATTTTAGTAAATTCATATACAGTTAGGGCGTATGGCATTTGAGGAAACAAGGGAACAGCAGCAGATGTACAACTACTTCAGGAGCTGCATCTATATATTTCTGATTATTGAAATCATCATGAACCTGCCTGTTACGGCTGACAACAGGGTTACTCAGTTCGTACTCGACCTGCTGGCACGCTTCAGGGTATTCAATTCCGTATCGGGATGCAAGGTGGCCGAACTGATATGCATCTGTATTGTCTGTATCGGCACAAAGGCTGAAAAGTCCCTGAAGTTCAATGTAAGGACAATGGTCATCTATCCTGTACTGGCCGGTCTGACTCTTGTAGGGCTTTGTTTTGTATTTCATGGCATGAGTTTCGGATTCAGCTGGCTGGGATTTCCGGCCAACAGGCTTATGTATGCAGTCTGTTCGGTAGTGGGTACCATGCTGGTGCATCAGGGACTGGACGGTATTGCCAAGTATTACAACTACAAGGTTGGTGAGGACCGTTTCAACTTTGAGAACGAATCGTTCCAGCAGTCGGAAACGCTGGTCAGCAATGATTACTCAGTGAACATTCCGATGATATACTACTGGAAGAAAAAGATGCACAGAGGATGGATCAATATCATCAATCCGTTCCGTGGCACGATTGTACTGGGTACACCGGGTTCGGGTAAGTCTTTTGGTATTATTGACCCGTTCATCAGGCAGCATTCAGCAAAGGGATTTGCCATGATGGTATATGATTTCAAGTATCCGACACTGGCCAGGACGCTTTTCTACCAGTACTGCAAGAACCGCAAGGCAGGCAAACTGCCTCAGAACTGCGGATTCCGTACCATCAACTTTACTGATGTGGAATACTCCAACCGCATCAATCCGATTCAGCGGAAATATATCCCGGATCTGGCTGCCGCTTCTGAAACGGCGGCTACTCTGCTGGCCTCACTCAATAAGGGAGGTGGAGAAAAGAAGGGCGGTTCGGAAGCTTTCTTTACCAACTCTGCGGAAAACTTTCTGGCTGCCATCATCTATTTCTTTGTAAACTTCCATCCGGTCGGGTTCAGGAACGGAAAGAAGCTTAAACGCTTCATATCACTGGAGGGGAAGAAACTGGAGATTGTCATACGCAACTGGGATGACTTCAATGCCATCGACAAGGACGGTAACGTAGTGCTTGATTTCGTGGATGAGAACGGCAATGACGTATCGACTGATGAGGACCGTATGTTTGTTGACCTGAACGGATACAGTTATAAGGACAGGACCGGCAGGAAGATTCTGATTCAGAGGTGCTGGTATGAGGACGAGCATGGCAATGAGGTGGAACCGGATACCGTAACCGGAGAGTTTTCGGATATGCCGCATGTGCTTTCATTTCTTGGGAGACCATACGACCAGGTATTCAATATCCTGATGCAGGATGACAGGATTGCTTCACTGATGGCTCCTTTCAAGAGTGCTTATGAAAACAAGGCGAATGACCAGCTGGAAGGTATGGTCGGTACGCTACGTGTGAATGCCGCACGTCTTGTGTCTCCGGAAGCGTACTGGGTATTCACCGGGGATGATTTCGACCTGAAGATTTCTGACAAGGTAAATCCGAGCTATCTGGTGATTGCCAATGACCCGGAAAAGGAACTGGTTATCGGTTCTCTTAATGCACTGGTTCTGAACCGACTGATTACAAGGGTGAACTCAAAGGGTAACATCCCGGTAAGCATCATCGTGGACGAGCTTCCTACACTGTATTTTCACAAGATAGACCGTCTTATCGGTACGGCTCGTTCCAACAAGGTTGCCGTGACTTTAGGTTTCCAGGAGCTTCCACAGCTGGAAGCAGACTACGGCAAGGTCGGTATGCAGAAGATAATCACCACCTGCGGTAATATCTTCATGGGTGCGGCACGTAACAAGGAGACGCTGGAGTGGGCGCAGAATGATGTGTTCGGAAAAGCAAAGCAGACCTCACGTTCCATTTCCATCAATGACCACAAGGTATCAACCACAATCTCTGAGAAGATGGACTTTCTGGTTCCTGCTGCCAAGATTGCGGATATGGCAACAGGCTGGCTGGCCGGACAGGCTGCACGTGACTTTACAGCTACTGATGACAGTATGCTTGACCATTTTGACATCGAGCAGTCGGAAGAGTTCAAGACTACCAAATATTTCTGCAAGACGCACTTTGACATGAAGAAGATTAAAGACGAGGAAAAGCACTATGTTCCTCTTCCTAAAATCTATGAGTTCAAAAACGACAAAGAGAAAGAAATCCTGCTCAACCGTAACTTCAAGCGTGTGAACCAGGAAGTGGAGGATATGGTAAAGGAACTTCTCGGTATCAGTTAAATATGTAATTTATGAATATGACCTTAAAACCGGCATTCGGACTTAGCGGCAGTGCGCTGAAAGTCATTGCCATGATTTCAATGGTAGTTGACCATGTTGCTCTTTATCTGATGGAGCACGGTACCCTATTATACGAAACGATGCGCTGTATCGGACGCATCGCTTTTCCTGTGTTTGCCTTCCTGATAGCAGAAGGATTTATCCATACAAGAAGCAGGTACAAGTATTTCTTTACTCTGCTGGGCTTTGCAGTAATCAGTGAAATACCCTGGTATCTGCTGAATGGTGCTGACGGGACACATAACGTAATGTTTACACTTGCTTTGGGAGTGGCCACACTGATGGTTCTTGAAAATATTCAGCAGCATAGTATGGTACTGGGATTTATTTGGACGCTTGGCATGGCCGGACTTGCTTCCTGGCTTGGAGTAGATTATGAGTGGAGAGGAATTATTATTATTGTTTTCTTCTACCTTTTTAATGGATATGGTCACTCTTTCCCATATAGTAGAGGTATGCAATTTTTTTGCACATTTACTTTAATGATACATTATGGGGGCATTGGTGCTGTAATGGCTTACATATTTCTATACCTATATAATGGGATAAGAGGATTTATAAAAGCACATAAAGGTAAGTATCTGTTTTATATGTTTTATCCAATACATTTACTGATAATATATGAAATTCTAATTTTTCAAAATACTATAATAGTTTACAGAAATTTTTTATTATAAAAAATTTCTGTAAACTCACTTTATAAGCAATTATAATTATATGATTTAATCAGACCTATCCACTTTGTAGTAGATAGGTCTGAGAAGTTTTATAATTATAGTTTGATAAATTTCATTACAAAAGGATTCTCCATCCAAAAACTAATTACATCATTTTGTATTCCAAGTTCTTTCATTTTTTTTGCTATAGAATATAGATAATTAAATGCCAAACGTAAATCCAGTATATCCCATGATTCAGATTTCTTAAACTCTGATAGCAGTTTGATAATTTTACCGCTATAATCTAACTTTATCAAATCTTCTCCTTTTTCTTTTATTATAAGCCAAATACATCTTATGTTTGAAGTAAGTGCTGTTGGAATTTTTAAGATTGCTCTGTCAATTAAGAAATCTATATCATTACGATATTTTTCTATTCCATAATTAGTTATACCCTCATATATATTGCCTAAAGCATAATTTACATCAGATGATTGTTCTGACATTAAAAGATCTATATTATTGGCATATTCTAGTCTGTCTGCTAATAAGCCTTCAATTTCAGAATATACATCTGAGAGTTCCATACGTCTTTTATTATTTAATCCATTAATATATTTCAGCATATCAGATAAATACCTCGCTTGAATTGATTTCATGAATGTGTCTTCATGAAGAGTCTTGTGAGCTTTATTGTATTTAGAAACATTATTTATAAGATTATTTTTTATAATCTCAAATTCATTGTCCTTCCATGTTATCTTATTATTAAGAAGATTTAATCGGATATACATAGGCTCTGTCCATCCAAACTCTTCATTATCAAGTAAGCCACAATGCCAAATATCCATTGACAAGAAACATTCTTTTATCTTAGCAAGAGCAGCGTCATTATTCCTTGTTAGATTTACTAATTTAAAAAGAGCTATACGGTCATGAGGTATATTATTTATGGGAGTATTAATAATTGTTTCACATATTGCTTCTATACAATTTTCAGATATCATACCGTTCTCGTTGAGACAATCAAGTAAATCTAATATCTCCAACTGTAATATATTAGAAAAATTAAGAATATTATCAAGTTCATACTTCGACTTTATAAGATTAACAGATAAGTTGTTGACTATTAAATCTGATACAAGTTTTTCATTATCAGTAAAATGTTTCATCAAATGAATAAAGATATAATATGCATTTTCTTGCTCCCTAATATTAGCAATAGCGTATTTTGTATTAAAAACCAAACTATCAGAATCTTGGATATTTCCAAGATTTTTTAATAATTCTTCAAATATAGTTTCATTAAATTGTTTAAACCAATCCTCTTCATTCACTGCAGTATACATTATTGCAATAATATTTAGCATTCCATTCTTAAAATATGATGGCGTACTTTTATTACCTATCGCATATAGAGATTTTTTCAATATATCCTGCACAAAAAGCTGTAAATTTTCATTATATGTAAAATCCTCTCCAATGCGCCTTTGAACTTCTTTATCATTATATTGAATTGAATAGAAAAAACATGGGTAAGGAAAATATGCATAAAGATTTGAAAATACTTTATACCATGATGAAATATCAAAAATGTAACTTCCTGGAATAGCAAGATATATACCGGTATCAAATATAAATTGTAAAATTCTTAAGCTCTTAACATAATCCCCATGATTATTTCCGAAATATGTTGTAGTACCTATCCAACCACGTCTTTTGGGTTTTTCCTCATTTTTTCGTAAAGAGGACATCATATTGCGCAACAAATCTCCTTGACCTTCTAATCCGTACTTCCAATACTCATCCATAGTATAAGGATTAGGCCACTGCTGGGAAATAAAATTAGCCAATACTATTTCAAATAGTTTTTCTGATGGATTTCTTTCATCGTTTATAATCTTATCCAACAAAGTAATGGCATCTTTTTTATGTTCTGTATAAACAGCCATTCTCATAACCTTTGCTTGAACCCAATAGCCTTCGGCAGACCAATTCTCTATAAGTTTTTTTGCTTCATCAAAATTAAGATGAAATAAGTAGCGTTGAATCTGTTCATATATTCCCCAATCATTAGAAATATCATTAATAATTTCATTAGTTCCACATAAAGTTTTCTCTCGTTCTTTTAATTTAATCCATATAGGTTGCTTGTTTAATTCAATATCGTCTTTATGATAATTTATATAATAACTTGGAAGCTGCCCTATATCAGAAACAGCTAAAGCAAACAAATAAGCTTTTTCTCTAGTTAATAATTCTTTATTCATTAATCTATTAATAACATTTTCTTGTGGAAAAATTATTCTAGAAAACCTACAAACAGATTTCAATTCATGCAACTTCTTTATAACTTCAGATAAATCATTCTTATCTTCCAATAGCCCACCTATTGAAATCCATATATTTCTATAATCAAAATATTTTGCTTTTGATTCAGCTAATTTGAAAGATTGCTCATTAGATTTAACAGCTTTAGTTTCAGTATTTATATTATTATTTTCTATATTGGTAGTTATCTCTCCCCCTTTATTAAAATAACTCAATGAATTTTTTTCTTTATCTGAACATTGCAAATACTTAAAGAAATTCTCCAATATAAGTTTTTTATATTTTATAATAATTGGTTTTAATAGATTCTTCTTATTATTATCAGCTTCATCAAACTGTTTTTTCTTTTCTATCAAAACTGAAATGATATTATTATTAGCCTTTTGATATTCTTCATTGTTTATGATTCCCTTTTCTAATTCAGAATCTCTGAAATCTTTAAAAATATGAGACAGTATATTTTCTGTCCACAAATTGATAACAACAATATGGTGATTTGAATAAAAAGATTTTAAATCATCAAAGATTTCTTTACCATCAATATCAATCAAATATATTTTATTACAGCTTCCTGCATTAAGAATATCACTCATCCATCGTACCCAAGTAAGATAATTAGGATCTGTCCCAGAAAAACCAACTAAACAGAAAACCCCCTGAAGCATAGCAATACGCATTAAATAAGAAAAAGCTTCGTGTTTTTCCATATATGTATCATAATCTTCTTTCGCAATAATATAACGAAGATGACTATCACCGTCAAACTGAAATTTATTGTCATAACTTATACTTCCATGAATTTTTATTATATTATGACATAAATTCCCAGATAAATCCATTCCTGATGTCACCAAATTATATGGCAATTTTGAGTCTTCATTTTTTAATAATTCTGATGTAAATTCTATTATATTATCGTAATTTGTAGTATAAATATTTTGAAATCTACGACATCCTAAAAGAGCCTTATGAACAGATAAATCAGATTCGAAAATAGTACCCACTGTACCTTTGATAGTATTAAGTTCAATTTCGTTATTTTCTGATGAAAAATCTAGTTTTGGTGTACGTTCTTCAATATAATATTCCATAGCTTCACGATATCCCTTCTTTCGAATATACTTTGATGCTAATTGCAAGAAATCTTCATTATCTAAAATAGTTTCAATATACAGACTTTTTATATCTTCTATATTTGTTTTATTTCCATGAATGTGTATATAATTTTCACAATGAAGTTCTATTTTATCTTTATAGACATATTCTACCATATCTTTCACTAGAACCCTCCATGAAAGGAATTTATCAGATACATTCATTGAGAGTCCTGCACCAACAAGAACAGACATTTTATCACTTTTATATTGATTTATGAATTCATCAAAAGAACTTTCAATATTTTGTTTTTCTATAGTCATTTTACTCTATTTTAACAGTTCTACTTTTAAATCGAAGTTTTCCTATATCTTATAAATATTTTTTAATCAATTGCTATTTACCGAAAGATATTTTCAAGTTCAGTTATAAGAATCAGAGACATGATAACATCTTGGAATTTACAATCTAATTATTATACAAATCTAGCGTGAAAACGTAAGTGATAATCACGATTGTAGTATCTATGAAGATTTCGCTTTTTTACTAACAAAACCAAATGGAATTGAATGAAACTTTTCATCTCTACAATATATACAATAAGGCTTTTGTAGTAGTAATTTTTAATAAAATCAATTACCAGTTTATTCATATAAGTAACTGATCAATATTAATTTTATATTTAAACATTCAAGCACTGGTCTGTTTGCATTATATCTCTATAATATATAAAGATATTTGTGAACACATACTTATACAATAGTTTTAAAGGCTAAAATAATGAATTTTATAAATAATTCAAAACTATGTTGATTATTCATCATCATTTTTATCTTTTCATGTCAACGTAAGAAATCATATATAACTTTTATTATCTCTAGTATATAATTGGGACTTTCCGCATACCCAATCTCATCAAGCCAAAGCAAATAGTTACCACCTTTATATTTGTATTGAACTTTTGTGTAATAAGCTCTGACACTTTCCGTCCAATGATTGAATTCATAGTATTTCCCTGTACGTGGATTGGTAAGTCCGAAAAGATTGTGCTTATTCTGGCATACTGACGAACGGAACCATCCAGTCTCCAAAATAGCCTGAGCCAATACGATCTTGGGATATAGGATTCCGTTTCTTATGATTTCTTTATAAAGGTTGGGGATGGTAAGTTCAGGAAGATTGTTTTCTGATTTAGTAATATCATCTGTTTTCTTTTGCAGTTCTGTTTTTAGGGATGCTTTCCTGTCACTATTCCGGTTGTTATTTTCCAATTTTTTCTGATTATCCGGTCCGACAGCCAGGGTATCCTTTACCATCATCTTATTCTTTTTCCCTTCCGTAACATCCTTTTCAGCACGGTTGTAGGTCTCTTTTTGTCTTATTGTTGGCAGAATTTCCGATTCCTTAGTTATCGTATAGAACTGTGCCGATACACTTACCGGTAAAAATATCAGAAGCAGTGAAAACAGAATAGTGTTGCGCATTTCTTTTTCAGGAGATTGCCGTGAATACATTTGTGGCATTCAGGCGGTTAGAACCGCAAATATAACAGCTTAATTACAGTAATATGGAAATGCACAACAGAAATCAGTCCGATTTGTTGCCATACGAAAAACTGGCAATACTGGGTATCGACCGTGAAAAAGCGGACAGCTTGCCCATGGAAGTGAAGGAGAAGCTGATGGCAGGTGAAGTGACCCCCATCATGCAGGTATCCATCAACGCAAGGAACGGCAGCATCATCACCATGCCGATGAAGCTTCAGATGACTACAGACAAAAACGGTGCTCCGGCTCTGCTTGCCTATCCGGTCCGTGCCGAACTGGATCGGGAACGCAACAAGGTTCTCAATCTCACTCAGCAGGAGGCTGAACGTCTGGCCAGAGGTGAGGTAATACAGAAGGCGGTCAACGTAAACGGTGAAAAGACTCAGCAGTATCTCCAGCTTGATCCGGAAACAAAATCCGTCATTCACAGGCGTGTTACAGACATCAAGCTGGAGCAACGTCTGAAGGACATGGAGAAGGTGAACGATATTGAACTGGGTATGCAGCAGAAGCAGCATATACGTGAGGGAAAACCTGTTGAACTGAATGTGGGCGGTGAGAAAGTTTCTGTCGGCATTGACCTGAAGGAACAGCAGGGATTCAAGCTTATCAAGGGTGACATGAAGGAGTGGGAAAGGCAGCAGAAAATCCGCTATGATGAACTTCATCCTGAATATCTCGGTCTTGTCATGACTGACAGGAACCGCTGGGAATATCAGAAGGTGGTGGACAAGCAATCCGTTGAGCGTGCCATTTCACTCTCTCCATCCCGGAAGGAAACAAAAGCAAACAGCCTTAAACTCTAATACTGATTCCTATGACTAAAAAGACAGATTCAGATAATGATACCGGTATCATACAGCAGTTCAACGAACTGAAAAAGAAGCATCCGGATGTCATGCTGCTGTTCAGACGGAACAGTTTCTATGAACTCTATAAGCAGGATGCCGTCAAGGCTGCCACAGTGCTTGCCATCGAGATTGCAGACAGAATTCTGCCTGACTATAAGAAACCGGTAAAGGTTGCATCATTCCCTCAATCAGCACTTGACGTTTATCTGCCCAGGCTGATACGTTCCGGAATCAGGGTTGCAATCTGTGATGCCTTGGACAGTCCTTTGAAGAAGAAGGCCGGACAGGACAAGGCTGAGAATAATGACAGAACCATTCAAAACAATACAGATATGGGAAAGAAGAAAAAGGAACAGGGTGTGCAGGAAGTTCCTGACAGAACAGTGAAGAACACTGTTGATGTAAAACCTGCAAGGGAAAAGAAGTCGAAGGCCAAAGCTGAAACCAAAGCTGAGACCGGGACGGATAATGAGGCAAAGCCCGAAAAGAAGGACGAACAGAAAACGGAGGCAGCTCAGGAACGAAAGCCCCGTGAGCCGCAGATGGTAACGGCTAACGGTGAAAAGGTGACTCATGGTCATGCCTATCAGAGTACCACCAATCCTGCCGACTGGTACTTTACCGCAAAGATTGACGGACAGCAGCTCAAGCCGCAGAAGATGGATGCAGCCGACCTTGCTGCCTATCAAAACAAGGAAATGACGGTACCGCAGCTGATGGAACGCTACTATCCGACAAAGCTGATGCCGAAGGTTTCTGAGGAAGCCTTCCGTATGCCAATGGAGATTGCAGGACCGGACGGTTCCATAACCGTTAACAAGTTCAATGTCTATAAGGAGAAGGACGAGCAGCGTCCTGACTTTGGGAAATACAAGTTCTATGTTCAGGTTGGGGATACGAACATGTCTGCCGTGGCTTCACGCCAGGACCTGAATGCCTACTTCGACAGGGTGGCCACTCCAAACCAGCTTATTGAAAAGAACTTCGGGGAACGTCTGCATCTGAAATCTGCATACGAGAAGTATCAGCTTCCTGAAGGTGTTGACCCCAAGGGTGTGCGTGTGGCCAAGGACAGGAATGACAACAAATGGAAGGTGTCGGTTGACCTCGGAGAAAAGGGACAGACCTCCAGGCATGAAATCTCCTTCGATGACGGCTATTCTCTTTTCAAGACCAAGACGGCCACAAGGGAACAGATTGCGGCCAAGTACCTGAATACGGAAATAACCGGTATGCTTGCTGCCAACACCGCAAAGGTGGAGAAAACGGCTTCTATGAAAATGTAACATAATCAGAAAACTAAAATACAAGTTATATGTCAGCTAAAATGAATCATGAGGAGCTTGTGGAGCTTCTGCAGGAGGGCAAGATAGGTTTCCTCCGCTTTGTTATGGACAGTGAGAATGCAGATGATTATCTGAAGTGGTGCCGTTCACACGGTACTGACCCTTCGGATGAATCGGCCGAGTTCTATGTGGAACAGACGGACATCGAGCAGATGGACCGTCAGGTAATGGATGACGACAGCTATGGCATCTGGAACTGACTTTCAGGGAAACAGCGGACAGGCGGCCATAGACCGCTTCGCTGCAATGATGATTGAGCGTATGCAGCAGATGAAGGATACCGGATGGAAACAGGGATGGATTGGCGGTGCATCGGGTTATGCCGGACTGCCGCAGAATGTGGGTGGCCGCAACTATTCCGGTTCCAATTCCTTCTTCCTTCAGATACATACTGCAGCCATGAACTACCAGCTTCCGGTATATTTGACTTTCAAGCAGGCGCATAACCTGAAGGCTCATGTCCTGAAGGGTGAAAAGGCCTTCCCGGTGGTATACTGGGATATGATGATAAAGGACAGTCATGGCAAGAGGATAAGCACGGAGGAATACCGTGCAATGAGCAAGGAAGAGAAGAAGGATATGGATGTCATTCCTTTCATCAAGTCATTCCCGGTGTACAATGTGGCGCAGACCAACTTGGCCGAAGTACAGCCGGAGAGGATGCAGAAACTCATGGACAGGTTCAAGGTTCCGGAACTTAGGGATACGGAAGGTATGTACACTCATGCCGCACTCGACCGTATGGTGGAGACGCAGCAGTGGCTTTGTCCGATACGTGCCGACAAGCGTGAGAACGGTGCCTATTATTCTCCCTCAAAGGATATTGTGGTACTGCCCATGAAGGCACAGTTCAATATCGGTGATTCCCCGGAAGAAACCTACCGTGGCGGAATGGAGTATTATTCTACCATGCTGCATGAAATGACACACTCCACCATGACACCGGAGCGTCTGAACAGGGAGATGGGCGGCAGGTTCGGTGATCCGAAATATGCCAAAGAAGAGCTGGTAGCAGAACTTACGGCTGCCATGATCAGCCATTCCATGGGCTTTGATTCCAGGATAACGGACAACTCTGCTGCCTATCTGGACTCGTGGATTGGTGTACTGAAACAGGAACCGAAGTTTATCGTATCGGTCATGGCTGACGTAAACAAGGCTTCCGACCTGATTCTTGACCATGTGGACAAACAGCGTCTGGCTCTCGGCGAGCAGCCTTATCTGGCAAAGAATGACCCGCTTACTTCAATAAGTGCTGACGAAGAGAAATCTTTCAAGAATGCGGCCATCGTCAAGACCCGTTCCGGAGACTATGCCATCCGTGCGTCATACGATGGTGTGGAGCTGGGGCTGAAAAAGGTTTCCAAGGAAACGGCCAAAACATTCTTCCAGCTTACGGACTGGAAGGACAAGGAGGCTTTTCTGAACATGACGGCACGGAAGACATACGAACCGGAGATTACCATGATGGGCATGAACCGGAAAGCCGGTACAGGACTTGGTATATGAAATTCTGTATAACATCTTAAATCGGAAAGCATGAGTGACTACAAGGTTAATTTCAGGGAAATGAAATCCCGTGTAGGGATTGATGACATTGCATATGCCCTGGGATACCGTCTGGACAGGAAGGCCGGTGTCGGACGTTACATCGAGCTGGTGCTCGGTGAAGGCGGTAACAGGAGGGATACGCTGATTGTCAGCCATCCCAACGACAAGGCAGCACAGACGTTCTTCCGGCGTGACGGTTCCAAGGGTGATGTGGTGACACTCATCCGTGAGAATCTTTCTTCCTTTACGGTATCAGGAAAGGATGAATGGCAGAAGATAGCCAAGGTCATGGCACGTTTCGCCAACATGCCTGAACCTGAATACAGGGAGGACAGGGAGTATGTAAAATCGGCAGGAAAATCATGCGTTGTGTTTGACGCTTCCAGATATGAGGTGAAGCCGGTTGATACCGAAAAAATACCGGGACTGTTCTTCCAGCGCGGACTGTCCAAAGCAACCGTAACTGCTCTTTCGCCCTTTATTTCCCTTATAAGGGACAGGAACAACGGGAAGTTTGAAGGTTACAATATCGGATTCCCATATACTGACGGAAAGGGAAATGAAGTCAGGGGGTATGAAATCAGAGGACATGGCGGTTACAAGTCGAAAGCTGCCGGTACGGATTCGTCATCTTCGTCATGGGTGGCTGTTCCTTCGGGTATCAGTCCGGACAATGTAAGAAGCGTGTTCTTCTGTGAATCTGCATTTGATGCCATGGCCTTCTACCAGATGAATCGGATACAGATTGGGGACAGTGCGGCTCTGGTTTCACTGGGTGGCACATTTTCCGACAGGCAGATAACCGGAGTCATGGAACGCTTTCCCAATGCACGTGCCTTCGATTGTTTTGACAACGACCTGGCCGGGAGGATATACGGACTGCGCATGATGGCTCTGCAGGAAGGTATTCAGATGAAGATAAGCAGGACTGACGGCGGCATCCGGATTGAAGCGAAGGGAAAGGTATTCGAGCCTGACATGGAGCATCCCCTACTGGCCCAGATTGCCAGGCAACTGAACATCCGGTACCGTATGGGACAGTGGCTTCCTCCAAAGGCTTTCAAGGACTGGAACGACTGTCTGCTGAACAGGCCGATGGAGCCGGTGATTTCACCACACAAAGAAGAACGTGAACAGAATCTGAGCGAACAAAGGAATAAAGGACGTAAAATCTGAATGATATGGACAAAATCAAGTTAAGAATAACGGTAGTGACTGCTTTGGCGGTTTTTCTGCTGAAAGGTACGGATACTTTTGCACAACAGACAGACCCGACTCTGACGGGTGCTGTCTTTGCACAGACTTCCACACTGAAGAATATCTATGACAAGCGTCAGAAGGCACACGAGAAAATCATTGCTGCCGAGACTGCCGTAACGGTTGCTCTCGACAGGGTACACAGTGTGGAGGACAAGATGCTGGAATATCTTTCCAATGCACAGGGAGCCATGCTGAATCTCTATCAGATTAAACGTGCCGGTGAACTGGTGGCCACAGAGATACCTCAGAACTGTAGCCTGCTACTCAAATCGGTCGGCAGTAACCTGAAGGGAACGGCCATTGCTGCAATCGTCTCGGACGAGCTGGCTGATGCCGCAACCCAGATGGCTGCGCTTTATCCGTTCATGAAGCAGCTGGTGACTTCCGGAAGCTATGATACAGGCGGTTCTGACGGAGGCAAGGAGAAGCACAAGGTAAACCTGCTCAGTTCTTCCGAGCGGTACTACATAGCAAACGAGGTACTGACCAGACTGGAGGCTGTTAATACCGACCTCTTTATCCTGGCATGGCAGGTACGCACACTCTCATGGAACGACCTCTGGTTCTCTCTTGACCCGGAAGGATGGGCGAACGTGATGTCCGGCAAGAACATCATAGGAGGAATCGTTGCGGACTGGAACCGAGGATTCTCATTCAATTAATTCAAACATTGTAATTTATCAGGAATATGGATTCAGAAAAGAAGATTATAGGACGCTGTCCGTTCTGCGGCGGCAACGTGGTGAAGACATGCAAGGGCTATCGCTGCGAAAACAACACAGGTGAGCATCCTTCTTGTGTGCTCAACATCAATGCCATCATCGGCAACCGGAAAATGAATGACGGGGAGATTGCCAAGTTTCTGGAAAAACGCCGAATCCTTCTGGACGGCTTTTCCACCAAGGAAGGAAAGACTTTCCCGACGGTGCTGGAACTTGCTGATGACGGTGCAGTCAATATGCAGTCTGTTATCGGCAGGTGTCCGCACTGCGGCGGCGAGGTACGTGTGGGAACAAGGGCTTTCAACTGTTCCAACTACAGCAATCAGGAAGCACCGTGTTCATTCGCCATCTGGAGGAATATAGGAGGCCATCAGCTGACGCTGGAAGAGGCGAAAGAGCTTTGTGAAAAAAACATTACTTCATCCGAACTGGAGATGTACCGGGAGGACGGCTCCATTTACCGCAAACGCCTCGGTCTGGCTCCGGACAAACTTCAAATCGTAAAGATATGAAACAGGGAAAGAAACTACTGATACTGCCTGCAGTGGCAGTTCTGCTCGGAATGGGAACCGGTTGTTCCGGCAACAGCGGGAATAAGGCACAGGATATGGCCAAAAAGGCACTGATGGCTTCGGTGGATAACCCGGAAGCTGTAAAGATTGTCGGTATCAGCAAACCTGACTCTGTATTTGGCCGTGAGTATGTTACCATGGAGGAGAAGATGGCTCTTTCTGTGGCCATGATGAAAATCAGCCGCAGGTTTATGGAGGATACGGATTTTGATAATCAGGATTCAGAATGTCACGGGATGTCCGGAAAGATGAAACGTCAGATGGATGCCATGACGGCACTCCGCTCTCTGATGGTTACGGGGGAACTGAAGCCTGCAGGTGATGAAGCCAGCCATGAACGCAAGCCGTTCAGCGGCTGGAAGGTAAAGATAGAATATGAAGCCACTGATTCTGACGGACAGCCATACCGTTCTGAATACTGGTTCATTATGGACAAGGAAGCGCAATGTGTAATCAGGTCATTTGAAATTCCACTGTTATGAAGCTGAAAAGATTTTTATTACCGATTCTGGCATGGAGTGGGCTGATGCTCACTTCCTGTCATTGTGAGCATGAAGAAGATGACGGTCTTTTATCTTCCCTCCAAGTCGGCAATGTGGTTTGTTCGGACGGCAATATATTGTCCATGGACAAATTCAAGCAATCTGACAAAGAAGCTGTTGCCATAGTTTTCCATGTAAACCGTAGTGCTGAAGCTGACAATCTTGGTTATGCAGTTTACATTCATGATATTGAACCGCTGGCTTTTGCCGACAGTTTTGGGATTGACCAGGGTACTTCTGCATCATTGACTGACGAGGACGGAAATGAGAACACCTATTCTTTGTTCAATAACGATGAAGTCAAGTCACCGATGGCTATCAGGACTTTTGATTTGTGGAGTTATGGGCAATCGGCATATATTCCTTCTGTCCGGCAACTCTCTTATCTGTTCGCTGTCCGGCATCAGATTAATAAGTGTATAACCGAAGTCGGTGGAACTTCGATTAATCTGAATCCGGGTGAATGCTGGTTATGGTCTTCTACTGAAGTGGAAGGGCAAAAGGAGAATAAGGCTTGGCTTTATTCCATGCAGTCAAGTACTATTCAGGAGACACCGAAAAACCAGGATCATGAGTTTCGTCCTATCATTTCCATATTTAAGTAAATCTAGTGTTACCTTTTCCCTTTATAATTCCTCAATTATAAATACACTAAACAACGACGATGTTTAATTCCTTACAACTTATGAATTAAACATCGTCGTTGTTTAATCAGATAGTCACCTTTTAAAAACAAAAAATAAATTATATGCTAGTTCCTATATTTCTAATCATTATATTTGCAAATACTGTCAATATATTGTCTTAATTTGTATAATACATCCAATATGGAAAATGAAAAAATAAACAGAATTAAAGTCGTTTTAGTAGAAAAAGGAAAGACTGGAAAATGGTTAGCCGAACAATTAGGAAAGAATGAGGCAACTGTGTCACGCTGGTGTTCTAATACCAGTCAGCCTTCATTGGAAATGCTTATACAAATAGCTCAAGTATTAAGAGTGAATATCAAAAGTTTAATCAATAATAAATGAGAAAATAATATTACAAAGAAAAATATAAAGTAGGTAGAAACTAACATTTTATTTCATAACCATATTTAAATGATTACTTTAATTATGATTTAATGACTATCTTAATTTTTGCAATTCAGGAATTGGTTATAAAGGATGTCGTTTTATATGCAGACAAAAATAGAACCTACCCCAAAAGTCATAAACAAGGAATAGCATTATGGATAATCAAATTAAACAAAATTTAGTAGAATGCAATAATATTGTAAATCATATTCGTAGCTCTATATATAATGGTAATTGTAATCGTTGCCTTCAGTGTGGAGAATTGAATAAATTATATAATGCACTTAGCAGATTATCAACAAGTATTAAGTCAGATTTACCTGTTGAAGAACTATTTATACAGAAATACTTACCTACATTGGTTGGGACACCTAAAGTTAGATTTGACAGTTTAGGAGCAATTGAAGTTATTATCAATATAATAATGGAAAAATATGATTTAAAAAATACAAACAAAAAGAAAATATTTATCAGCCATTCTTCTAAAGATAAACATATAGTTCAACTATTTGTAGATGATATCTTGCAATTAGGAGTTGGAATAAAACCTGAGCAAATATTTTGTACTTCTATTGAAGATATGGGTATTAAGAATGGTGAAGATATTAGAAAGCATATTCATAACAATATAAAAAATGCTGATTATTCATTTTTACTTATATCTAAAAACTACAAAGAAAGTGAAATCTGCTTGAATGAAATGGGGGCAGTATGGGCATACGATAATAACGTAAAAATCTATTTATTACCTGATGCAAATTTTGATAATATAGGATGGCTATGCAATACAAGAATAGCTGAAAGAATGGATAGTTCTATTGCTTTAGATGAATTGCATGAACAATTACAACGTTATTATTCTTTGCAAAATACATCGATTACAAGTTGGAGTAGACAGAGAGAAAAATTCCTTCAAGATATCAAGCCTGTTCAATAACCTCAACTTCAGAACCTAAAAGTTTATATACCCCTATAAAATAAAATTATATGAATGTAGAGTTAATACTAAGTCTTGTTTTAGCAATTGCTACGGTTTGCTATACTATTATTAATCTAATGATGTGGCTTGAGAGTAGAGCCACAAGAAAACAAAAAATAACTCCTCAAGTTATTGCTTTTCTAAAAACAACAGAAGATCATTTTACACTATGCCTTCACATAAAAAATATTGGAGAAGGATGCGCTAAGAGTGTAAAAGTTAATTTATTAAAAGACTACAACCAATTCCAGAAAATACAATATCCACTTTCAAATATTATGTTCTTTAAAAACGGAGCAAATATTTTTCCTCCACAATATGAACTGGTGTTCTTTATAGACTCATTAACAAATTTAGATTGGAAGTCAAAAGACAATTACATTGAATTAGAAATTTTATATCAAGACATAGACAATAAAGATTACAAAGAAGTATACAATCTCCCATTTAATCAAATTATCGGAACTAACTATTCTACACCTCCTGAGACATATATGGGACAAATTCCATATTATTTAAAAGAAATAAGTAATCTAATAAAAACTTTTAGAAAAGAACAGATTTTCAAAGATCATCCAAAGAACTAGAAAATTCAATATAGACTCGAAAAACAAAAATGAACATTCCTTTGTATTACTGTGATGGTTTAAATAAAACCTATCACAAATCTCAAAAGCGTGGTTTGCCAGCATTTTTGTAATATAACTAAATGTATCATAGGACAATTATTAGAAATAGATTATAAAAAAGAAAATCATGTGCAATAATACATTTCCATTAGCAGAAACATTTAAAATGGAATTTGAGTATCAAATAAATAAGCTCAAACAATATACAAAACATGGTCCTTCTTTAGGTAGATATATTGAAATCCTAACATTAGACCTATTAAAAAAATATTTTCCAAAAACTTATAACTTTTCATCTGGGTTCTTCTATTCGCAAAATCCGACTATAAGTTCTAATATTTCAAAACAAATAGATATAATTTGTTTTGACAGAATTAAATATCCAATAATATTTGATGATAATGAAACTGTTATAGTAACTCCAAAGTCTGTAAAGGGTTTGATAGAAATAAAATCTACTTTAACTAAAAAATCAATAGGACAATTATTAGAACAATCAAATTCTGATATATCAAAGGAATTACCTTTAGATACTAAATTTAATTTATTATCTCTTAAATCTACAATTTCACCTAAAGCTGTTTGTGAATACATTGTTGATGAATATAAAAATTCAGATATTGTTAGAGCATTGGGGGCTATATATTCTTTAGATTGGAATGATATCATTATTTTGGATGTGAGAAACAATGAATATAAGGCACTTATTCTAAATAATTATAATTATGGTATATCTTCATTTATTAATCATCTTATAATTCAATTATATGGGAAGGATGTTTATTTATCAATTGCAAATCAAATAGGCCCTTCAATTTTTATTCCGAAAGAGGAATTTAAAATTAGATAATACTACCAATGGCGTATTATTAACTTCTTTTACAAGAAAAGATAATCTTTTGATAAAAAATCTATCTTCAGTTTCATGTATGTTTGACATTGTAAATTTCCATGCAACTTGTTCAGAAAACAAGTAACTTTCGGTTACTTTATGCCCCCAAAGATAATGTTTATAATAACATAGTTGCATATATTGAAAAATACAAAGTAACCCACAATTCCAGACTTCCAGAAATAAACATTTTAGCCTGGCGTTTTATAACAGCAAGTTAAGTAACTGAGACAAACGTTCAACTGTGTAGAATTCAATAAACTATCCTACAACATTTTACAACTGTGATTTCCTGCAAGTTAAATTCCACAAGTCTGTACTTATAAATTATTTTAGTAGTTCATTACCTCCACAATTTCTTATTCTGTGTCATCATGACTTTACTTCCAAGACGCAAAGTTAATAACTGAGTTTACAAAAAAAGAAATACTTCAGCTCAATTCATTAATAAAATAAATCAATTCGGTTATAATACAAACATCATAATCGAATTGATTTATCATAGCTCCTTATATTACCTTATTGACAATATTGTATGTATTTCCCAGGTTATACATATTACTATTAAATATAATAATTTGTAATTAATACAAGTAAATTATTACCACGGAATATTATAATCGTATTTTGAATCTTCAGCTACAAAAATGTTGTCTACTAGGAGAATGTTCTTAGCTTTCACTAAGCGTCCTAAATACTCAGAACGCACTTGAAAATTTTCTATCTCTTCTCTACGAGCTTTACTCATGGATAGAAATTCTTCTTCCACTTCTAAACCAAGATATTTCCTGCCAAGTAAAGATGCTGCGATACCGGTTGTTGCGCTTCCATTAAATGGATCAAGTATCCATGCACCAGGCCTTGTTGATGCTTGTATCAGACGAGCCAACAAACCTAAAGGCTTTTGTGTAGGATGCTTTCCACATGATTTTTCCCACCTGCCAATAGCAGGTAAATGCCAAACATCTGTCATCTGCTTACCCCCATTAAGTTCCTTCATTAATTTATAGTTAAAATAGTGAGGCCTATTGGAAAATTTTCTTGCCCAAATAATAAACTCTGTCGAGTATGTAAAATATCGGCAAGATATATTTGGTGGTGGATTTGTCTTAGCCCAAGTTATCACATTTAAAATCTTGAAACCAAGTTTCAATAACTGCTGTTGAACACTGAATATATTGTGATGTGTGCCTGAAATCCATATTGTCGCATTTTCTTTCATATGGTTACGAACAGTAGTTAGCCAACGCATATTAAAAGTATCCATATCCTCTAATGTAGTAGGCTTATCCCAGTCACCCTTATTCACACACACCACCTTTCCACTCTGACAGCTAATACCACCGCTAGAGAGAAAGTAAGGAGGATCTGCAAATACCATATCAAAGCCAAACTTGAACTTTGACAATGTCTCTACGCAATCCCCTTGTATGAGAGTAAAGTCATTGTTAATAGATTTATAATATGACGGAATCATATGTTGAAAATAGAAATTCTTAATTCTTTATACAAATCATTTTCTCCACTTCCACCTGATGGGAATCGATGTCTAGTAAAATCACCATCATTTATCGGGACTTTAGCTAATAAAGAATAAAAATCGCCTATTGAAGGAACTTCTTTGCCAATGTGTAAATATAGATCCTTGAACAATTTCATAAGAGCTATAAAACCAGTGGTTTTATTCAATATATTATTAGGCTGAACTGTATCCCACGAGTTTGGCCACTTTTTTCTTACAGCAATAAAATAATTAAGTATCACTTGTGCAATTTTTACATCAGAATCATCTTCCACAAACAAAGCTCTAAGGCAATATTTATTTAATTCTTTACCTGTATAAGTAAGTTTTTGCCTATTACCCCAAAAATCTGTTCTCTTTAATATATCTCTATCTTCTAATGGAGAACTTGTAATATGTTTTAGAAGTTCTTTAACAAATTGATATTGAGTAATTGATTCACCCTTATCTTTTTTAGCAGAGCCAAGAATACTTATTTTACCATAAAATGGACTATTTTCATTTGCACGTAAAGCCCTGGCAATATTATGACAAGTCCGTTGCGGACTACGCGAATTATAAAATTCGGCAAGATCAGCAGCAAGTGACTTATTTATTTTCTTTTGTTCTGTATTTATAGTAGCAAAAATAATAGCTTGATCTTCAAGTTCAATATCTATAAATACTGTCACAATACTATCAAATCGACATCCGTCCTTTAAGTATTTTAAACCTGCAATACGATGTTGACCATCTAATACAGATGCAACACTTTCCTTATCCTTTATAAATAAGGTATTATTTTCTGCATCATAGATTGCATCTTTCGAAGATAGACAGACAATTATACTATTAGGAAAAGTAGCATCTACAAAATTCACATACTTTCCTATTTCCTTTTCTCTTTTAGGATCTAATACTCTTTGTACTCCAACATATTTCTCCACATCCCGACATTCAGGATCATTCCTTCTTACATCAGCATAAGTTATTTTTTGTAGAAAATTAGAGTCTATTACGCAAACATACATTTCACCTATTGGTTGTATAGCGGAAATGCATGGAAAATTTTTATAACCATCCATATTACTCTTCATATTTTAGTTCTTCTTGAATTTCATCTGAAGCATTCTTATCTCTTTCTTGGAATGATTCTTGGTTAATATTTTTTAGCCCCATTGCATGCCATGTAAAATAGAGACTAAATGCAGAAGCAACAACTGAAATCCATAACAATGCATCAACTCTAATTTCTTCTGTTTTTATAGTAATCGCATACGAAATAGAAAGTATTATTATTAAAATAATAATAAACGATGTATTTTGATTTCTATATACTTTCATTGTTGTATATGCAGAACTTAACAATGCAATAGAGTATAACAAAAATTCACCATGAATATAACAGTCTTTTCCAATCGCATTTTCAAAGTCCATATTTTTATCAATTATTGAAAATAAAATCAGGATTATTGTTGGAAGTGTTGTATAAAATACAACTTCAAGTACTGCAAATAATCTTAGGAAAAAAGGTTGAATAGAATTCTTATATATACTATTCATCTTTTCAATCATTTTTTTTAACATTGAGGAAATCATATTTATTTAGTTATCGTCAATAATTCTCTGACACACTCCGTGATAATAACCTAAAGCATAAGCTGCATGAGGACTTTTATGTCTTTGAGCCCCTGCCTGACTTTCTTCAAGGTTCACCAATGCATTATCAATGCTTAGTGTTCCATCTAGATGATATCCTGCTTCATATCCTGCTTCATAAGCACATGCAGCACACTTGTGACGACCAACTCCACCTTGATCTGTAGGTAGGGACAACATTATCGTCTCTAGGTTTGAATGATTTTTTTTACAAGCCATGTTTATTATACATTAATTATACGATATCTACCTGATTTAACAAGTTTAATACTATTATAGTCCTCAGCATTAGTAAACTCAAATTGCCAAATATAAAATATATTTTCATTGTTTATAACTCTTTTCTCAAAGAAAACAGTATAAACTTTTTTTGTCGTATTTTCACTCCATTGTCTAAATGGATAATACAACTGCCTTATAATAACATCTGTAGCAGAAAAGTTCTTTGCTTCTATAAGAACAATTGAGTTTTTTCCCTCATAACCAGCATCAACTTCAGTTTGAACACTTTCTGTATCCAGATAGTTAATTCCAACATAGAAAGAGAATGGAGGAGTATATTTTCGCCCTCTAATAGTTAAAACTAGAGAAGGATCATTCATAAACGTTCTTATTAAGGAATTTGCATATGCAAAATCCAAGAACTGCATTTCAGAATCACCAATCATCGAACTTTCTAACTCAAAGTCAAGTTTGCTTGTGTAGTCTTCTATTGGTGTAGTTATATCAGGAACATCTACATAACCTTCTCCCTTTAGGATATAGTATATTCCATTTTTTTTAGGCAAAATAAACAATCCTTTCTTAACAAAGATAGTAGGTCTATCAGAGCGAGTATCTTGTTTACATAGTAATCTTGGTTCCTTATCTGCAGTTTCCGTAAAAGATTGGCAAGATTTCTTTATTTGGTCAGCAGTTAATTCAAATGGACCTTTATCAAAATCATGATTATCAATTCTATAATCACGAAATATTTTATTCCATGCTTTATTTGATGACATTTATAAATTCATTAATGTTTGTTAAATTATATATGCTTGGAATGATAGAATAAGCTTCCTGAAGTTTATTCTTCGCACTTTTCCACCCGATACCATCTGTAATCCAGACAAATTCAAAACTATGAACGGCATTAATTTTAGGAGCAATATCAGAATAGGAACGTGCAACCTCATTTAACTTACTGCCACCGCTACTATAGAAATTCACTTCTATTAAATATGTTTTAGTTTCAGTCTCAATGACAAAATCAAAACGCTTTTCATCATCACCAAGGACTTTTGTGATATCAGGCCATTCGCTAGAATAAACTTCCTGACGGTAGCTTATACCATTTTTGTCGAAAATACGCGCAACCATATTTTCCATTACATGCCCACCTCTGTTCTTACGAGCATTAGTATCCAGCCCAGTTTCTATTCCAAAAACATAATCTACAAGATCGTTAATTTTCTTTGATTGAAAAATATCGGTTAACCCAGTATTGTCAAGAAATTCAATTACACCATCGATCGAGTCAAAAAGTGAATCAAGAACAATACAATTCCCCAAACTATCTAAAACTTTCTTCTTACCTTCACTTCGTACTGCTATTAGTATATCCATAACATTGAAAGCAGATTTGTCTCGGTTCCAAATCGTTTCTACAGACTTTCTCATATCGGTAGACCCAATAAGGCTGTTCAGCATGCAAAGGCTGAGTTTAATATTATCTACATTCTGAGAAATCTTATCGAAATCACAGAAAAAATCTAATGTCTGATTCGTCTCTTGAAGTTGAGACATAAACTTGTTAAAATCTTTAGCCATATTAAATATAATCTAACTTGGTATAATTAATCAACAACATCTTCTGCTGCATCTTAATGAACCATCTAATAGTTGTTAATAATCAACTCTAAAATTTGACTTTGTTGCGACATAGTTGCGCACAAGTATCTCTGTTAACTTCCCTCTCTTACTTGGGTTAGAATTAATGCTACGTGATGCCCAAACCCTTTCTATATTATAAGCCTCATATAACAAATCGAAAAAATTATCCTCTTCGTTTTTGCCCTTACAATCTGAATTACTGAGCATAAAACGAAATCCTGCCTCATTGATACGGTCGCAATATTCTTTTAAACGAATTTGAGCATCATCATTAAAGGTTTCTTTCGCATAATCATTGAAACTAGAGGTATCGCTGAGAGGACGATATGGCGGATCAAAATAGAAAAGTGTGTGACCTTGTGCCTTATTGAATGTAGCATCAAAGTCGCCAGTCATAATTTCCACACGTTGAAGAAGTTTACTGTCTTCTCGAATGGTTATAGGGTCACAAATTTGTGGATTCTTGTATTTACCAAAAGGGACATTAAACAATCCTTTCTTGTTAACTCGGTAAAGCCCATTGAAACAAGTGCGATTAAGGAAGAAAAACTTTGTAGCGTTTTCCAACGCATTAAGATTCTTCTCGTTATAGCGATCACGAACAGCAAGAAAAAACTCTTTTCGTTTTTCTTCTGTTTGTAGTGTGTTGTATTCATTCTGTATTTCCATCAAAGAAGTAATCAGCTCTTCAGGCATATCCCTTACTGTACGATAACAATTAGTTAAATCAGAATTTATATCATTGATTACAGCATAACGGATGTTAGGATATCGCTGCAACATATAGAAAAGCATGGCACCACCACCCACGAATGGCTCAATGTAAGTCACATCATTCCAATTCTCAAAATCAGTAGGCAACAATGCGTCCAGCTGGTCGATGAGTTGAGTTTTACCTCCTACCCACTTAATAAAAGGTTTTGCTTTTGCCATAATTATATAACATTGATTGTTACAGATGCATAAGAATCATCTACCCATACAACACAATAAGCACACTTGTTTTCCTTAAGGTATTTACTTACCTTATCATTTGTTTCTTTTGTAATTTCTATCATTAATCTTTTGATTTAGTCAGCTGGAATTTCCAGTTGTTCGTTTATTATGTAATATTTAAATTATTTGTAAAGGTAATAATATTATTCTTCATTTCCTTCTGATTATTAGCATAGGAAGAGGAACATCAGATTCTGGATCAGCAACAAGTTCTATTTGCCATTTTTTAAAATAGAAGAATATTCTTATAGAAAGGATAATTTCTTTATTTCTTGTAAGAAACTTATCGATAACCTCCTTCTGAAAACTTACCCTCTCTTTGTTAGACAAGTGCTCCATCAAAGAATTAAAGAATCGTTTTATCTCTGTATAGTAAACGTAGCCATTAGGGACAAGATTTACTTTTAATGCTAAAGTATCCGGATCTTCAGGAATCCTGATACAGTTGGTAAACAATCCCCAAATAGGTGATGGTACGTTTTTGTATGCAATCTTTCCCTCTCCACGTTCTTCTCCTTTTGAATATATAGGAATTACTTCATATTGTATATAATCAATATTATATTGATTGTACAATTCCGTTTCTAAGAATGCACGTAACTCTTTAATTGTAATAATTCGGGTTGGTGAATTAAAATGAAAGAATTCTGCCTGAGCTTTTTTTCTCATTCCATCATCCATAGTTACTAGTACATCACAACGCATCGCATAATACGTATGAAGCGCATCTGTAATAATATTAAGGATGTTCCTTTTTTTATCTCGACTATAGCCACAAAAAGCAAGAGTTAAATATTCAGCAAGAAAATAGTTGTAACTGTTTGTTCCATTAATTTTCTCAAGAGTAAATAGAATGGTATCTGTCAAGTTCTTGTTAGTTCTAGAAACGCATAGTCTGTTTAAATAATCGAAAATATTAGAACTATTAATATTCTGCATTTCTTGTATACTCCTTTCACCTTCAATTTTGCACAGGGACTTAAATATCTCTACTTCAAGCTTTTTATCTTTTAATATCAATGATAAATTATCAAGTAAAAATGTCATTATATCCCATAAATTCAGAATAAGTACTCCGTTATTAGGGTTTTGAATAGGCGTTTCTATTGGAGTTTCAAGAAGGGATTCACGAATATTTTCAAATTTCGTTGTGCCTATAATTAACTTAATACATTCAATAAAATTAATAGACTCAAATCCTGATATGTAAGCATCTAAAGTCAACGACTCTCTTTCTATATATTCACGAGGTGTACATTCGTATGGATATGGCGCATCTATGTTATCATTATACTCAAGCAGATGAGTCTGGCAAATATCCGTAAGGGTATCTAAGTCTTGCTCAAATTTTACAACATTAATGGAAGATTTAGATTGATATAAGTCTTGAATATGAGCTCTCGAATATGGAAAAACAAAAAAATCCTTGACTTGCGCAATGTAGTCACGCAAATCTCTATATTCCTCTTTTTTTAGATAACTGATAATATTCCAATCAAAGTATATTTTTAACATAATCATTTTTTATTAATCACTTAATTATACCATAATCTATTTTAATGTAGTATTTAATTCAATAACTCTATAATCAGTTTCAGGATAAGTACATCTTCATTGTATGTTAAGCTTTTGTGATGGCAACAAATGTCTCACAATTAGGCTGCATTGTATTAGTATACCATTTTGAAATAGTTGCAGGGACTTTCCCAACTTGTTCAAACAACTATTTGTTAGTGCGTTTCTTTTCAGCAAGCACTACTTTAATACGACTTATACCCTATGACATATCTATCATTATAATATATTTTCAATTGGTTTACTATTCTGATATATTATACTTTCAAGTATATCTCCAATATTTTACTGAGTACTACACCTTGCTCTATCATGTATTCAATTAAATTTTCTATCAAACAATAATTACAGAATGTTTAAAACAAATTAATAGTTATGATATAATCAACAACCTATATACTTCTTGTTGTAGTAATTAAAGCAACTAAGGAAGTTTAATTATGCAAAATTTCACAACTTCAAATGACTTTTCATACATAATATCTTACCATTTACTTACCAAACAAGCATCTATCTCACTTATAAAATATACAAAAATACGAAGAATCTATGAGATTAAAGTGAATTTCGTTGTTTTACTTCGATTACTCTTAAAAATAAATTCAAAAAAATGAAGTTTGAGGCATTTATTTGAGAAAAACGCTGAATGTTAAATACCGTTTCTTGATACTTTAGGCTATATGACTATCTCTAAATACAGGCAAGCTGTTCCGACTGTTCGTATTTTATGCGATGCCGGAACAACTTGCCTTATAAAACGGAAACTTATCGGCTGACTTGCTTCGTATCTGTGATACCAGGCAAGTTTCAGCCGACAGATTCATAAAATCATACTGATAAATCAGGACAGTTGCCAAAGACAGAGACTTTAAGGTTGCGCTGCTCTTCACTTTAAAGGCTCTGACATTGGCAACTGATTAACGGTGGTTTATCTGAAAACGGATACTATACTCTTCAGAAATCTTTGAATACTGAATATCAGGAAAACATTGGAGCATCATAGCCGAAACCGTTTTTTATGTGCAAAGATACTTCGGACTGGAGAAACGTCAAGTGACGCTTACGCTTTCAGTCGGAGGACTTGACGGCAGCCTTCCGCAAATTTTCTCATGCCTCAAAAATTTGGGTATTCCGTCTGCATTCTCTGACTTCACACTTGTCTTTTTCTCCCTTTGGTCCGCAGTCACAAATGCACATAAAACGGTTTTTCCCGGCCATGAAGCTCAATGAGCTTTACTGGAGGGAAAAGAATCGGAACTTCAAAATCATGTGTTATGTAAGCAAGGAGAATGACTATCAAACAATCTTTTAATTTTTAACTGATATGTGCAGATTGATGACGACACAACTGGCGGAAGCTCTGGAGGGTTATCCGCTCTACTCCCAGGACGGCAAGGGAAAGGAGGCTGTTTGCCGTGCGGTTTTTGCCCTTGGTTCTGTAAGGTGGTTTATCCTTGAAGGAAACAGGGAGGATGACGATGTGATTCTATTCGGTATCGTAGTCGGACTCATGGAGGATGAATACGGGTATATTTCCCTCAATGAGCTTTCGGATGTAGAGCTTGACCTGAGTGCTCAGGGGATTGGCAAGCTTCAGGTAATACAGCAGCAGAACTTTCAACCGGTTCCGTTGAAGCAGATTCAGGACAGCAGGCTTCAGGACTTTCTTGCAAGGTTTTAATAGGCTGTATGAAAACAGAAGTGGCCGGTCCTATCCGTCACGGACAAGACCGGCTGCTTATTATAGCAGGTAAATGAAAACAAAACTATAATTGTATGGTAAATGGAAAATTGTCGTAATATTTTTAATATCTCTGCCCGGCATGGGTGGAGCGTTTCTATGGAAAACATGGATGGAATCCGGTTTCTCAATTTCAGGAGGAAGACTTCGAGCGGTGTACCGTTCTGCTTTACCATTGAAGCCGGTGACGGCACAACCGGCTGCATAGCAAAAGAAATACTCTCTTTCGTCAGTGCAGTTGTTCCTGAGAAATGTGCAAGGGAGTGGATGATTCAGTCTGGAGCAATGGAGCCGTCCGAGTTCCTTCAGGCCGTGGCCGACATGGAGGATGTCAGGCTAAGGGCAAGGCTACTGGCTCTTGAACTTGCAGCTATGAATGCCAAATGTAATCTTTTGGATACCATTCCATGGGACAGACTGAACTAACGGTGTTTCTTACGCTTGCGGCCACGTTTGGGCAGACCGGTTTCCTTGTAGGTTATTAGGTCAATTCCTCTGAACACCCTTTTTGCCTTATCAGGTATCTTCTGGAAAGCCAGCGGCTTTTCCATATAACGGATATAAGCATAGATGGTGCAGCGGTGAACACCCAGGTAGCGTGCTGCCTCCTTTACTGAATATGTCTTTTCCGGAACAACTTTCATTATTTTTCATGCTGGTTAATCTTTTCGATTATGGGATACCGCAAATGTAAATAACTGATTATTAGCTGTCAATACGTCAAATATGGGATTATTCCGGAGATTGTGGGATTTGTATGGATTATGTGTGTACCTGTCATATTCAATACAGCAAGGCTAAGGCGGTTGATAACGAATCTGTTTTACGGAAATCAGGAAGGCATATATTTGATGGTTGACAGCGTTGACAGCAAATCCAATGAAAATCCGGCATAAAATCAGTCTTGGAAAATGCTGTAATACAATATATTATATTCTTTCTGATTTTTCTTATAAAGAATAGAGTATTATAGTGTGTCAACGTTTGACTATGGATTTTTAGAGGACTGAAAATTATGGCTACACTTGTCAACGTTTGTCAACGCATGATTTCTATATGAAGTATCTGATACACTGGCAGATACTCTTTGTCAACACTGTCACCATTGAAACGTGTGCATTTTATTATCTGAAAACATCTGATGTGAAAGGGATACATGGTTATCCTAATGTACCATTACAGCCACAGGTTTGTTCAGCATGCCTCTTCAGATATTTTTTTGCAAAGGTATCTCCGGCATTGCAAACGTCAAACATAAAGACCGCAAAACGAAATGTGTACTAATATCAAAACGAAATGTGAATTTTTAATTCTTTAATACAAAACGAATTGTATATATTTTCTATATTTTCGCCTTCAATATATCATTATCAAAGTCATATAAGATTCCTACATTTACATCTTTAAGAACAACTAAAGAGCCTTTCTGTCTTACTAATAGAGTTGCTGTCGCATTACCTTTTACTGTCTGAAAAGTAAGAACTTGTTCTCTTTCAATATCATCATTAGTATCAGAAGAGATAAGCAAATGCCCATCTTTTTCTGATATGATAATATTCCCACTACCTACTTTCCACGGGATTAAGATACTGTCCATGTTGTGTTAGATTGAACTGTTACGGTTACTGCACTACCATCAGCTTCGAGAGTTATTTCTGTAGGTTCGATAGCCAAGAACGCATCTCCAGCAGCTTGCTTGATTGTTATCTGTGCTGATTGTCCGCCTTGTGCTGTTACTTTAATTACTCTTTCTATCTCATCAACCGTGCCGTTTTCTGGTAGATTTAATTCGATGCTTGACGCATATTCTGCCGTTGCGCCAGGGTCTCCTGCAATTGCCTCTCCATTGTTTGTCGCAGCACCGTTCGCTTTGTATTGTGCAGGTAATTCAACGTCTGAGACATCACCAACCCATGCGTATGTCAAAGCCGCAGAGTTTGATTTTCCTAACACTGTCAATGCTCCTCCTTGCTTTGGTGCTGACATCTCTACACCATTGTCAAAAGAGACAAATTCCGCTTTTGCCTTTTGTGTTACAGTATAGGTTTTCGCCTCTGCTACTCCTACTGCTGTTACCGTTACTGTACCTGTTCTAACTAAACGTCCTGTATGTACACTTGCTGTATTGCTTATACTGCCATTTCCGCTACCACTGTTAGGGTCAGTGGTTAACCAACTTGGTTTTGCCATAATATTCTTATTTTAAACGATTTATACTATTTAAGTTGCCACTCGGTATTTGATATAATATTCACATCTACTGGCTCTGTATCTACCCATACCTTTTGTGGGTCTATCTGTAAATATTTTATATTCTGAAACCAAATAAGTTTAGAACCTAAATACACTTTCTGGGCTTCTTGTGTGCCTACAAGTACTTTTTTAGCTGTTTCAACTATCATACTACAATGTATAAAGTTTGTTCATCTTTAACTTCTATGGCATCGTATTCCTCTTGTGTCAAAGTCTCTATATATTTGACAGATTTTGAATACAATCCATTCTTACTTAACACTTCGATTTGTGATGTCTGTAAATCTACAAATGTATCAATATCTATTCCACTTGTTCCGTCATTTTCATTACATGTGCAACTTACCAATTGAAATGCTTCGCATATATCAACTGCCGTTTGCTCATCTTTTCCGTAGTTTTCCCACAACGTAATGCGATATATTCCATGTTGCTTTTGGTCTACTCCTCTATATTTTGCTTCTATAATATTAAATGATGTAACAAACGGTAAGTCAATACGTGTTCTTAATGGAGTAACAAGCTCCAATTTTAAGTCTCTGTTTTCTAATGAGACTTTCTCTCCGTTTGTTAGTATTTCCCAACGGAGGTTTATGTCTTTTCCTATTCTTATCTTCTTCATACTATCCTACTGAAATTTTATTTATTGCCACAACTTGATATGTATTACTTGACAATGTGTACATAATACCCATCACTCCTCCTATAGGTGTACCCCATATACCGTCTACAACAGCCGAAAATGAAAACATATAAACTCCGTCTGAAACTGATGCTTTAACAGATAAAGGAATATAAATATGGTTTGTAGGGTCACTTATATAAAACTTATTACAAGACTTGGAAGTTATAAGTTTATATAATTTATCCCCTGTTAAATTATTTAATGCAGTTTTTATATTACCATCTGATTCACTTGTTGACGTTAATTCACATAATTTATTGCTAAACATAAAGCCATATTTATATTTTTTACCTACATTGTTAATAAAACCAACATTTATAATATAATCAATAGCATTAATTGCATAGTTATATGGAGTGTAATATTTCCCACTATCAGTAAAAAAAATTGCTAAAGTTAAACTGCTATAATATCCACTAACATTAATTACCCCTTTATGTCCTTCTTTATTGTAACTTATATACAATAAAGCCTTATTATCTATAGCAGTTTTTATTGCAGCTATCCCTTCATCTCCTCCAAGTGCAGCTTTTATTTCATCTTTAGTTGAATCTTCTGTTAAATCTAAAACAGCAGATGATATTTCATAAGTGTTTGCTCCTCCACCACTGCCTATTCCAGCTTCAAGTTTACCTATTGCAGTAGAAATGGAATCATCTTGTGTAATAGCTGAGTATTTAGACGGTTTAGTGTATGAACCTAATATACCATCTCCCATATTTAAAGAACCTAAAAAGGAGTTGTAAGAATTACTTACTAATTTGTTTGAACCAATAGTAAGTTGTTGTATAGTATCCTGTTGCCCATCAAATATATTATAACGCAGACTGATAATATTATTCACATTTTGAATATCAATGTGTAATGCAACACCTTCCATGTTTACATATAGTACAACACCATTATCAGCATAACCTTTCAAAGTATTATAATCTTCATCCGTACAAGTCCCTTCTACTCCAGCCAATTCGTTAAGCCTATTGAAAATATCAGTAATGTTTACAGAACCCCCAAGACTTTCGATAGAAGTCCATGCACCGTTTTTACGACCGTATGTTTTACCGTCCGAAGGTGCGTCTGCAATACCGCCACCTGTACCCGATATTTCTATATTACCCGAACCGACAATACTCTGACCGTTGACAGTTTTAAAACTTGAAGTTGTAGTAAAATTACTGTCATTAGTTAACTGACTTGTCTTACTTGGAATAGTTGTTGTTGCAGGAAGAGCACCAACTTCTGTTGCTGTGTATGTCGGTTTAGTTGCAGAGTTAACCCATGTAGGCTTATTGGTCACATTTTTCCATTCAATAGTATCCGCAGCACCTCCACTTGTACCGTCTTGACCTTTTGGAATACCAAAATTTATTTTATACTTTGGATTTCCACTACCGTCCGTTCCATTAGCGACTACTTCCGAAGTTGCATTACTGCCAGCAGGTAATGTTGTAGTTGTTCCTGTCTCTATTACAGGTGTCTTACCTATTACACCTTCTTCGGGCATACCTTCAACCTTGTCTAAGAGGCTGTTGATTTGTTCTGTTGTCTTATTAATTACTCCCATAATTTATATATTAAAATCAAAATTAATATTATTATATGTTGTGTCAATATCTACAGATATAACTTTATTATCTGCATTATCTGTATTTGTAGGTTGTGGGCACTCTCTAACGCACCCACAATACAATATTACTGTCAATGTAATAAATACTACTTTTTTCATACTTCTTTCAAACTTATATTACTGATATATAGAGTACATGCGTATGTTGTTGTAATAATAAACGCGTCACTTAACGTGCTATCTCTGTCAGCTGTAAATTCAAAACTTATATTTTTATCTACATTAGTTAGAATTCCACCGTTATATTCTCCGTATATTATTCCTTCTTGAGATATACTTGTAGTTATATCTAACTCGACACCCAATAATGCTACAATTAGTATTTCTGTTGTCTTGTTAGACCTAATAGTTATTGATAGTCTGTATTTATGACCTTGTTCAAGTTTGCTGCCTAAATATCCTTTATTGAAGGCTATATATTGATTTTGGCTTGTATCACCTGTATATGACAAGAATGCGACACCTCCTACAACCATTGCTGTTGCTCCGCCATAAACACTCCAATATGTATCATCTTTAAGGTCTACGCCCTTGAATATTTCGTCTCCTGTAACTGAGTATGCTTCAAAATAAGCTGTAATCGTTTTGTTTGAATCCCATGTTACTGTATGGCTTTGCGAACCTCCATCAGACCACCTTACAAATCTATATCCGCTATTAGGCGTAGCTGTGATAGTTCGCTTAGTGCCTTTGTCATAACTACCGCCACCACTAACAGAACCTCCGTTGCTTGGGGATGCTTTGAGGGTAACAATAATTTGCTGTGCAACAATTTTTGTAAAGTAAGCAGTAAGTTCCATGTCTTTTGACACTGATATAGTATGTCTTTGCGAGCCACCATCTGACCATCGGTCAAATTCATATCCACTGTTAGGTGTAGCGCTAACATCAAACAATGAACCTTGCGGTAGTTGTGTAGTACCAGACGGTGATGTTCTACCACCTTCAGATGGGGATGCTTTTATTGTAACATATACCATCTCAGTGTATCCATCAGATAATAAAGCTAGCGTTCCGTCTTCTTTAACGTATATAGTACCTCCTCCTATCTTATTGGCATCAAAAACTAGTTCCTTCCCATCTTTTGTACCCAATGCAAAACTATCACCTCTATATATACCAGCAGCACCTCCTATGTAACTTCCAAAAGCAAGTTCGGGTCTTCCTGTAACCTCATCAACTGCCAAACGTACTTGTTCCGCAAAATTGGTATTTTCAAAGATGCGCAAATAACTTTTAGCAATTTCCAATGCAGAATATCCGCTTTTTGATTTTATAGAACCATCAGGATTAAGGTACAATGTATTGTTTACGTTTAACGCGTTTGTCATAATAGCTTGAGCAATCAAAGCGGAAGTTATAATGAGGTCAGCATTTATAAGTTTTGTATTAAGCATACCCCCTTGTATGATAGTTTCACCACGCTTTGCAGAATCCTCTAAGGCTTGATAATTTGAATACCCAAGTTTCTGTGCTATTGTATTCTTATCTTGTTCGCTTACCTTTCCGATTTCGGATATTGCGTTTTCTGTAGCTTCATTTGCAGCTTCTTCTTTTATCTTATCTTGAATAGCTTTATTGGCATTTTCTATTGCTGTTGCAAGACTAGCATGAGCGGTATTAAAAGCATTAAACTTACTATCTACGTTTGTTTTTTCTGATGATGTTGTTTTGCCGTCTGCTATAGCCGATTGTATTGCTGTTATCAAGTTTGAAGTTGCTGTATTAAAGCTGTTTTTAGCAGAATACAAATTGCTCTTGGCTGTACCTGTGAGATATGCGTTATTATACAATGTAGCGTATGTTGCATCTACTTCTTTCTTAGTAGCCGTAACCGTATTTATATACGTAGCAATAGCTTTTGCTTCGGCTTCACTTATAATACCGTCAGAAAATGCGCAATCCACATAATCGTTAAGGTCTGTCACTGCCGCTTTAGCATCATTTGCATCTTCCATTGCTTGCGAAGCATTGTTATTAGCTTCATCTGCCGCCATTTGGGCATTATCAGAGTAACTTTTTAGCTTGTCTTGTATTGACTTATTAGCAGCTTCCGTAGCCTTAATAAAATTACTATACGCTTGATTGAAATTATCGTATGCTGTATCAACAGCTTGTTTTTCGCCTACAGTTGTACGTCCGTCTGCTATTGCAGTCTGAATGGTATTAATAAGACCATCAATAGTACTTGTTAGCAGAGAATATGCGTTATTTAATCCTACTTTTGCCGAACCTTCAAGATAACTGTTGTTGTATAATTCATTATAGGCTTTTTCAGCAGATTGTGATGTGCTGTTTACTATGTTGATGTACTTTTCTATTGCTTTCGCTTCTGCTTCCGTGATAATTCCATCAGCAAATGCTCCGTCAACGTATCCTTTCAAACCCGAAACATCCTCTTGGGCGTTGGTTGCTGCTTCTTGGGCTTTGGCTGCATCTTCCTTCGCATTGTTTATTTCAGACTCAATCAGCCCCATATCAGGTGCGTCTGTAAGGTTTCCGAATCCTTCCGAACCCGGCTTAATAACGACCTTTCCTGTAAATACGTTCTTGTCTGCATTAGGTGATATGACTGTGACTTCCTTATTGAGCATAGAGTAAGAGTTGATACCACTATACAGTTTAAAGCATGGTGCATCCTCATCGTATGATGATAGAAATACAACGTGCTGTCTGTTTACGTCTGTACGATTACCTATTGTAACAATCGTATCTCCTGCTTTAGGTATCATACTGCCACTATCGCAATCATCTATAGACAAGTCTATGTAATTGCTTCCTACACCTACAACCCTACGCCAATAATACTGATTGCTTACATTGTGTGATATGTTCGTCTTTACATTAAATTCTCTACATTGCGCCAAATCATCTATTGCAAATTCATTGACAATTTCTTTCTCTCCGTCAGTATTGTTGAAATAGCATCTATAGACTTTTTCGCCTCCTTCCAACATTGCGTTCAAAGGGTCATTTAGACTGTCTAATAACTGACTCCCTGCATTATCGAAGAGACTTTCAGATTCTCCACTTATAATTTCTACTTTATTACACTCCATGCTTGCAGGAGATAGAACAACACGACCGCCCACATGAGACAGATGCTTAATTCCAAGTGTGTCGAAATAAGCTTTTAATCGTATGTATATCTCATCAGCCTCAATATAGCTTTTCCCTGTTTTCGGATCACGCTTTACTATAAACCCAGTACCGAATGGACCGGAGGCGAAATTCTGCGATTCGATATTGTCGGAAATAAGACCACCCAAAAACTTTATAAGATAATTTGTACTGTCTGGTTGATCCTTTCTTAAAAATATACCTATTGCTTTCAGTGCAGACAATACATTATAATCACTCGGTGTCTTACTGTCTGTAGTTTTTATAATGTCGATAATAGCCTGCTGTTCCTGCTTCGTCATTACATACTGTAAGCTGTCCAGCTTATTTTCAACTGTGGATTTCCACGTAGTTCCGATTTTGTCCGTACAGGTAATCGTCGCCTGACACAAGTCAGTAAGTTTGCGCTGCACCTTTGTGATACGTGTGTCTTTATATCCTTCAGTTGTACTGAAATACTGTTCGGACAGTAATCGGACATTCCATCCGATATGCAGAGGTGTAGCGTTCAGTTCGATGTAGTTCCTGTCTGTTGTGCCGGTGTATTTATTGGGGTCGAAGCTGTAACTGGACAGGAAATTATTTACTGCAAGCTCGTATGCCTGTTCTGCAGCAGTGACATACTCCTGCGGCATGGCGAAGTTCCACGGGATGTATGTGTCACCTGGTTTGGGGATAATTACATCGCCTGGAATCTGTGTCGTATCGTTGGGGTACACGTTTATGATTTCCCATTCTTGAGTGTCTTCATGCCAGGCAGCTTGGAATGAGCCGTCAGTTCCCCGACCAGCCAATTCACCGGTTTGAAAGCGGAGCATGTAGTCCAGATCCGGAATTTCATAATCCTTCGGATTCCAGTTCATACCGTCATCCTTGAAATAATACACGGTGTATTTCCGTCCTTCCTCATTTTCTTTTTCTTCAGACCGCACTGAAGAGACTGTACCAATGTATTTCGGAAATATCTCAGAGAACGCTTCTTCTTCGAATTCTTCCTTCACCCCATACAAGTCCACGTTCTTGTCCACATATATTTCCCGATTTGGAAGTTGCAGACGAGAATACCCGTACTTTGTCGCATCAATATTGCGTGTACTGCCCAAAGGGAACAGGCGTGTGAAGAACTTCACTTCACCGTTATCCTCCTGAGCGAGATTTGTAAGACCTTGCAGATATCCAAGATCTACACGTTCGCCTCGTTCAGCCTTACAGAGATTAATATAATATCCGTCTGCCCACATTTCCGTGTCGAAGGCAGCTGCTATGCCGTTAGATCCGAATGCAGCATCCCAACATTTTACGTTCTTGTACTCTATAACCTTGTTATCGGCTGTAATAACGGTACCAATCTTCCAAACATCAGTTCCTGCTGTACGGTTCATGTTGTCAATCCATAGCTGCAGGTGTTCGCGTGGTCCACCGTCGTATGCGAATTCCGAAGTCATTTCATCGTCAGGAGTGAATAACATAAGCGTATTCTCAGCCTGATGTATAGGTGCATAGAACTTGACGCTGTATTCGTATGTCTGTGTATTTTTCTGCTTTGGGCGATACTGTGACATTATCCTGTATCTTATGCCCTCGATATCAATATAATCATTGACATCGAGCATGACGAATTCCGTATGTGTGAAACCTACAGATACGGCACATTCGCCCATCACTTCCTCTGTAACTGTGGAGGAAGTGTTAGGCGAAACGGTAAGTTTCAGATCTCCGGTCTGGTTGTATATTTTCAGTTCCATTTAGATACTGTTTAATTACTGTTTAGATACTATTAAATTCTGTGTCTCTAAATGATTCCTAAAAACCTTCTAAACGACACCTAAAGAAGGCTGCGGTTCCAGGAATTTCACTTTAAAGATTACTATGCTTTTGCCCGAAAAAGTCTTATACCATTGTGGTGAGGAAGGCATGTCCTGATACACCATTACGTATTGTCCGTATTGAGCTATATCGAATGTCAGCTTTCCGGAACAGAGAAGTTTAATGAACTGTTGGTATTTTTGTAACCTTTCTGCATCGCTGTTGGCCGACAGACAAAACTGCAATGTCCTTTCAATTGATTCCAGCTTGAGATTAACATCTGAAGGCAGTTCAACTCCATTACGTTCACGGAAATCTACAGTAGTTATGTCTTTTGCTCCAGGAACTTTAAGCAGCTCATTCATATTAGACGTGTCCGGAGCAGATGTCTCAGCCAGGAACACACCATATTCAGTGTATATATCTGTATTATTAATCTTGCATAATCCTGTCATAGTTCTATTACTTAACGGTTAATCCTTCACGATCTATCTTTTCGAGCAGCTCCCTGATAGGAAGTAAATGCGATGTGTTCTCTACAATCTTTATCAATGCCTTGCTGTCCTCTCTTTGCTGATCACGAATTTCTGTAGATACTTTATCTATGCTTATCAGGTGTGTCTGAACGCTGCGGCCAATACCCTCGAAGGTAGCAATACTGTCCTGGCTCATCGTGGTTAGTGCGCCAGACTGAGGCGACTGGTTAACACCAGTATCTTCCGGACGTAGTTCAATGCCAGCATCTTGCAGTATGTCAGACACACTGTTAATCAGATCTTCCAATACAGGTATATTTTCCTGATAGTTACCAATCATCTGATTAGTCAGTTCGGCCACTTTCTGCATAAGTTCCTTTTCAGTGATATTGCCGGCTGAATATTCTTCATAAACGGCAGCTATCTTTTCATCTAATCCATCTACAACCTTATCAAGTACGATTGTACGAAGCATATCAGACACTATATCGCGGAATGTGTCGCTGGCATGTTCCTTAAAGCTGTCAAGTGCACTCTTGCCTTCGTCAAACCAATCCCATATACCGTCCACGAAGTTGTCTACAAGTGGCTCGTACATGCTGGCTACATACTCATGCAGCATTTCAATATATTCATCGTATTGTTCGCGGAGTTCCAGAAGTTGTTCCAAGGTAGCTTTTGTTTCTCCGACCAATTTGTCGCTATAATTGTTCAGCAGGTTTTCTGCTATTTCCTTATTGACAAATCCGTTTTCATCAAACAGTTCCCCCATTCCTTGGTCTCTTACCCACTGCCTGAGGTCAACTGTTTTCTGGTTTTTCCGTCCTATACCTAGGAATCCTCTCTTTGCTGCCTGAGTTTCAAAACGCAGATTATCCATTGCATGTGAAGCACCTTCAGGCATTCCGCCATAGCCCCATAATTCACGCCATTGGTCCCAGGGCGAAAGTATTGAACCAAATGCCATTATAGCTTTTAAAGGGCCTAAAATCCAGTCACCTCCTTTTTTATCGACGTATGTGGCTTGCCATGCCATTAAAGCATCTTTATTAGCCTCAATAACCTTTTCCTGAACATTCTTATAGTCCTTCAGGCTTTGCAGTCCCGAACCACCGAACCAGTTGTTTTCCTCAGCTCTGGCTTCAGCTACTGCAATACGATAATCATTAACGGCTTCCGTCAGTTTATTAATCTCCTGATATTTTTCCGCTGCCTTATCGTACTGCTTTGTTCCGAAATCAGATACAAGGGCATTAACCTTCTGCATAATCTGCAATGCAGCTGATATAATGCCAAGTATCACCGAAGCCTTCTCTACAGCCGATATAGCCTGTGCCCCGGTCTTACCTACTTGAGTGATACCGTCTATAGATGTAGTGACGAAAGAAGTAATACCGCCAATTAAGTTAAGAATCTCTCCGGCTTCACCTCCAACCGTATCACCTATACTTGATATGGCCGCAGCAAGTTTATCTACCTGTTCTTTAGCCTTTTGTTCGGCCTTGATATAGTTACGTGTGGTTTCCTCGCTCTTCTCTTTAGCCTTGTTATAATTCTGCAAGGCCTTTTCCGCACTAAGATAAGTCTGTTCTATCTTGGTATTTCCCTGTGCGTCGGTAACTGTTCTGTAGCTGTCAATTATTTGTTCGCCGTTCTGCACACGTTCCAGAATGTCCTTTGCCTTCTCCAGTTCCTGTGCTGCATTCTGCATGGCTTCAACACGCTGTTTCAGCCCGTCAAACGGATTTCGCTCCAGGAGTTCCGTATCAATAGCTTTGAATGCGTCTTGCAGTTCCTTAAGGTTTTCCGGATCCAGGTCTTTTGCAGCATTATTGATATAATCATACAGTTTGTCCTGTAGAGTCTTCAGCGATTCAGTACTCTGTATATCTATGTTGCCGAATACCTTAGCGAAGTCTATACCGGACTTCATTTCCTCGAAGTTCAGCGCATTAATATCTTTCTTGTATTGTTTTTGCAGAGTCAGGCGTTCGCCTTCTGTCTCTGCCTTCAATATCTTCTTAGCGTATTCGGCAGCAATGGCAGCACGTTTTTCCTGGTATGTACCATATTCCTTATTATAGGCTATCATAGCTTCGGCAGCCTTGTTGTAATAGTCACGGTCTATGGCTTCCAGTTCTTTGTTCAGTGCCAGTTGTTGCAATGCCCTTTGGGTTATAGCATTGTCGCGTACTGCCTTGTAGTCGGCATCGGTCACGACATCACCTTGTTTTTTGCTTTTATCCAGAGCTGCTATTGTCGCTTTTTCTGTGCGATCTATATCCGCAATAGTTTCCTTGTATTCCTGTTCAGCTATGGCACGACGTTTCTCCCTGCTGTCCATCATTATCTGGATGCGGAGTTTTTCTACTGTCTGCTGTGCTTTCAGCCTTGCCTCTGCAAGCTGTGTGGCGTAGTCCTGCTTGGTTGTAGTGCCGCCTGTTCCTTTTCCTGTATTGTCCCCAAGTAGGTCTACTATATTTATATTCTTTGTCAGTGTTTCATTAATCTGATTCAGTTCAGTTATCTGACCTTTCTTCTTCTTAATCTCAAGGTCTATAGCATCTACACGGCCAAGCTGAGCACCGACATTCATCTGAGCAGCTGAATACAAATCAGGATTAGCTTGCCTGTCAATTTTATCACGTCGTTCAATGCGTTTATCAAGTTCAGCCTGTGCTTCGGCTCTTTTAGTCTGTGCATCTGCTATTTCTCTTTCCAGTTCAATAATCTTAGCGTTGTTTTCATCCATGAACTTCATCGAAGCTCTGGCTTTAGATGATGCAATAATGTTTGCAGTAAGGCGTTCATAAGCGTCTGCTGCCTTACCGGTCATTATAACTTCGTTGTCAAGTTTGGAAAAATAATCCGGGTACTGTTCCTTCAGTTCTTTTACAGCACGCTTCCTCTCATCTGTTCCTCTAGCTGTGTCAGTAGCGGCAGAATAAAGAACCTTCAACTGTGATATATCCTTTTGAGTCTGTTTAAGCCCATCGTCAATAGCTTTATTTAATCTTTCAGTAGCATCGGCTGCAAGTTCAGTGGCCTTACTTCCGCTTATCATGTTCTTTATCCAATTACCTATTTCCTTGCCATAGACAATTGAAAGTGATATAGCAGCTACGAGGAAAGTGTTATAAGAGAACAGCGCACTTGCCAACTGTTTCCAAACAGGTACTCCTTTCTGTCCTGATGCTTTCAGCAGTTCATTCTGCTTGCTTACATCTGCAATAGCATCCGACAACATCGGAAGATTATTGGATATAGCAAGAAAAAACATTTGTGGTCCCATGGCCAGTGAAGGAAGTTCACGGGCTACCTGAGCAAAAGACATTTTAAGATTATTCGTCTTTCGCATTACTGCATCAGTATCTACATCCACTTTAGGATTCGGACTTTCGGCAGCCTGCCTCTTGGCTTCTTTCAATTCCTTAAGCTGTTCTTTCAGCTTATTGATTTCGCCTGTCAGTGCTTGTATTGTGGCAGCTTCCTTGGTATGCGATTCACCGGACGCTTTCGACATATTGAGTAATTGCTGCTGTTGGGCACGTACTTCTTCCAATGCCTTAATCAGCAGCTGCGTTTGTCTCTCTATGTCTGTCACATTCTTGCCAACCGATTGCGTTCCCGCCTTCGTGTTGTCACGCATAAATATCTCAAGTTCTACAGGCACTGCCATATCATTCTTAACTTTTAATTTTTAATTATTAATTCTCATCATCAGTCTTTCACCGCATAATCCCGAAAGAAGGTCAACGGATCAACTCCTTTCCGTGGCATCTTATTCACTTGTTGATTATCCCTTTCCTTGTCTCTTCGTCCCAATTCTTTTATCAGTTCCTCCGGAGTCATCTTCCTGCCTTCCTCATAATGTGGAATATCAGCCATCATCATCGACAGCTGCACTACATTAATCTTGTCAAGCACATAGTTCACGCTCCAGCCTGTTTCCATACATATATGTCCCACCACACCGAATAGGCTATGAGAAGGTTCAGTATGTCCCTTCCTTAACTCCTCTCTTCGTTTCAGTCTTCGTTCCGGCTCACTAAGGGCTGCATCTTGTTTATCATTGCCGCCGATGTGATAATAGTCCCGAAAGATGTAGTAGATATATTGTTCAGTATATTGCGCCATGCCTCTGCCAGTGCTACCGGGTGCATCAGTTCACGGAGCAGCCACGCTACAGGGCGGTTAAGCAATCGTCCCATTATAGGACCTCTTACTATTCCTGCCGCTACAATACGGCTCAGTGTCTTGCCATGAAGATATATGAATCTGGCATGCTGCTCTTCATTGAACTTCTGATATTCATCTACCGTTACACCTGTCTTAAGATACAGTTCCGATATACGGATCATCGAACGAGTGGTAGGTATCTTCATCGTAATGCGGAAAGGTTTTTCACGGAGTACCGTTTTAAGCGGAAGGCTTATGCCCCCGTCAACGAGAGCATTAGCCGCCATTAGTTCTATAACCCTGTTTTCCATCATCCTCCTGCTCCGTCAGCTGTTGTATCTGATGTATCAGGATCTACACCAGGTGGATAAGTCCTGAATCTGCGTTCCTTGTCAGCAGGCTTAAGCATCATGACATTGATACCAATACCCAACACATTCGACATGTTCATACCGTTCTGGAACTGACTCTTAGTTACGCGAGCCCTGAAAATTCTTACACTGTGGCCTGATTGTGCCTTGATAGTCATGACACCTGTCTTGACGAAAGTCGTTGGCGGTGTCCAAGCCCCGTCGGCTTCTGCTTTACCACCGAAAATCTTCACGAGATTATCAGCCTTAAGCTGGATAAGTGTAAAGTCGAATGCGTCACGGCCCGGATCTGTCATAATGGAATCGACTGGTCCGTCTGTCACCTGAGCTGCAAAGATATCAGTGAAACTTGCCGCTGTTCCACTCGCGACAAGACCGTCCTGAGAAATCCAACCGAATATCACTTCTTCACTACCTTCACCTTCAGGCTTGAAGGATACTTCGGAAAGACCGTATATCAATCCGTTGCTGTTATCCATAAATTTTAATTTTTAGATTGTTATTAATCACTGTTTAAATTCTGTTTAAACACCATTTAATCACCACATAAACGCCAATCGCCAATAGTACGCCGACTGTTATCCATACGGTTTTATTGGTTTTCTGTTTCTCATCTGAGGATTCTGTTTCATCTCTTATCCTCGTGGCCGTTTCCTCCTCTATGATAGTCTGACTGAGTGTTTCGTCCGTAGATGCGGTGATATTGATACCGCCATTACCGTCTGATGTCACATTGATATTTACGCCCGTACTGTCAGCCGCCGGAACGTACATACCATATCCTTCAGGCAATCTTGTTACATTAAGGAGGTGGTCGGCAGATACCGCCAGCGTCGTCGTCCTCTTCGGTACCGACTCGTAAGTGGTCACCTTCCTTGCCGTTGTCAGGCTGTCCGAGTGGCTTGTTGTTTTCCTCGATGCCGCAGAAGTTCCGCAGCTCGTAAGGCACACGGCACTTGTCATAATAACGACAACGCTTAACCGTCTGAGAAATCCTTTGCAGGATTCGCATAGTTCTATTCTGTTTCTCATTAATCTCTAGATAATTGTTCTGTAAACAACTGTAGTTTTCCTGAATCTTAAGGAGCGTCTGGCCTTGTGCCTCATACAGCTCCTTATAGATTATCTCCTGCTCCTTGCGGTTACGGGCATTGTATATCTTTCGTGAAATCACCCATGTAACCACGTTTGACAAAAAGCCTGCTGGCAGTAGCCACATAAGAATTTCCAATGCTCCCATAATCGAATCAGATTAAGTTCCAGCCAGCCTCTATGTCGGCCATCACTGCCGGAACACCGTTTTCCACTTGCGAAATAGCTGCTGCAAAAGCGCACATAGTAGCCTTATCATCGACGTTAGGAACGTAGCTGTTCGGAACTTCCATTTCCTTGCATACACGGCTTATATATCCACCTGTATTGTTTTCGCAAGGCGGTGCCCAGCGATTGATATAATCAGTGATAGTCCGGCAGCCATGCCTGCGATGATAGTTCTGCAATGTTATAATCAATGCCCTGTAACCCCATTTCATTTCGGTGAACTGGAAAAAACTCTTGTCTGTCTGCTGAGGACGCAATCCCTGCCATTTGTCTTTTGTAATCCGGATATTGCCCGGATTACAATTCCTTATACCTCTTGGCTCCATGCGTCACCTCCTATACCTCAAGTTCATCACCACCGGCTGCAGTCTGCTGTACGCCTTCCTGCAATGATTCTTCATCAAGTGCAGCTGCACGTCTTGCCTCTGCCCAGTTCTGGTCGTTGGTTGTGGCTGTTCCCTTAGTCTGGGCCGTTGTACCGTCCCATGAATAGATAGCACCGATAGCTTCATTCTTCTTAGGCAGCACCACGTAGTAGTGACGGAAGTTTACTTCATTAGCCTGGTTGTCAGGGTTAGTTGTAGCTTCCTTATAATACATTTTTGTGCTACCTTGCGCACGGAACAGACGTTTAGTGTAGAAGCAGAACGAAGCCTGATGGTCTGTTTCGCCTGGAGTAGTCTTGTATGCTACTTTAGTTCCTTCTTTTGTATAGAAAGGGCAGTTCTCGAATTCGAAAATCTGAAAACCGTACATGTTCATGATTTTTCCGGTAGTATAATTGTAGTATTGGTCGCGGAAAGTTTGATCTTGTTCCAGAAGGTCGTTTACATGATCCGAACAAAGAACCAGTCTTCTACCTGTAGCAGGATAACCTTTGGCATCAAGAGCACGCCTTAAGGAAAGTATGTCTTTGAGTGTGAGTTTCTGACGTCCGCTAGCATCTTTTTCACCTGTAGTTGGAATAACTGGTGTTGTGTCTGTATTGCTCTGTGGAGCTACAGCATGGGCAGCTTTCTTGAATTTCGCTATAGTAATAGCATCTCCATGACGTTCTATCACACTTCCAATTATATCGTATGATATAGCAAAAAGAGTATCATCCGAAACAACTGTTTTCTTAGTCTGGAACTTGTCAAGACCTAATGCTATATCACCGTCTCCCAAATCCTGAACCGGTATAGGATAAGTTGTATTATTAATAAGCACATCAGGATCACCGCCCACATCTACCAGATGCACCACTTCATTGCTAACGGCAGCCGAATAATCAGATACACCGTCCAGCCAGCTTGCAGTCATACCGCCACGAAGCTGTTTAACCAGCTCGCCCGTCCAGATTTCTGTAAATACACCTTCACACAAACTTCCGGCAGGCATGAAAGCACCGGCAGCCAAAGGCACTACGGCACCACCTATAGCACCATACGCTTCAGGTACACCAAGGAATTGCGCCAGCACAACCCCAATAAACATGTTGATAATCAACTTCGAAAAAATTGTAATCTTTCCCATCTTTGTTTCAGTTTTTAATGTTATACTTTAGATAGACAATACGTCAGGACAGTCAACGCCGTATTCCAGTTTATACAGACGCCTGTATTCCTGCGGATCTTCCTTACGCATCAGCTTCATTTCCTCTACAGGAACTTCCGAAAGTTTCTGATACTTGCCGTTTGCTGCTCCACCATTACCTCCTGCATTGATAACTGTAGTAGGTTTTACACTTGCGCGCATCGCATCGAATGTCAGCTTCAGCGAATCCTGACCTACACTCTTGCCTAAATTGATGAAGTGGTCTTTCTTGGTTGCATCAATCTTGCCGGCTTTAATGGCATCATCTACAAGCGCAGTCACACCTGCCAGCTGCATAGTTTCCAACTGTTTTTTCAGGTCGTCACGTTCAGTGCGTAATGTAGCGTTAGCCGACTGATAACCAAGAATCACGTTGATTTTCTGCTGCACTTCCTGCAGCGTTGCTCCTTCAGCCAATCCAAGCATCAGAGCGATTGTCTTAAGTTCATTCATTTTGTTTTGTTTTTTTACGTTATTAAGAACAGGCAATACATCATCGCCCGCGTTGTCTTCGGATTTACTGAGTATTATGTCTTTCCCATCGCGCGATAGTCTGATATTGTCATCGTTACCGCCAATATCGACCATGGAAAATTCTACCAGCTTGCATTTCGTCACGGTAGGCCGCGTCTGGCCAGGCTTCAGCAATTCGGGTGCGTCAGACAAATCTATGACTTCAAACCTCGGTGAACCCATACGTAGAGTGCCCTTCTCCCATTGCTGTTTCGCTTGACGCGATTCTTCGGTCACTTCGTCGAAGTAAGGTTCACCGGTAATCTCGTTATTCTCTACGCTTATGTTTTTAATACAACCTATTATTTTTCCGCGCTCATGCATCCATAGCATTACGGGATTTCGCTTGAACTGAGTCAAGTCCACACCTTCAGTTTTAATCCAGGTGCCATACTGATTCAGCGTTTCATTGCTTATTCTTATTCTGTTCATTTTTGTTCCTTTTTTGGCAAATTTAGGCAGCCGCCCAAGCATTCGGAAAAAAGTGTGTAACGTTTGCAAGCAACTGTGTAACACGTCCACAATAGTCTGTAACCTGTTCACGCTTCTTTTTTTTACAGGCTATTATACAGTAGTTTTGCGTCAAACGAACAACAAAACCCTAATTACAAATGGCAAACGGAAAGGATGAACAAAAAGCAGTAGCGAAGCACCTCTACATGAAAGGTGTTTCAACGGAACAGATACTCGGTCTGACAAAGGTTTGCCGTCAGACACTGAGCCGATGGATTAATAAGGAAGGCTGGAAAGAAGAAAAAGCTTCCAGGAACATGAGTAAGGAGGAAATCACCTCTAAAGTTCTTGGAAAGATAGGCGATGCCATAGATTCTGCTGAAACAGATGAGAAGGGATTAAGCCGCATGAGCGACAGCCTTATCAAAGCCGCCAAAGGCTTACAGGCTATCAATAAACAGACAACCCTAGTCAATAAGGTTGACACCTTCATCGAATTCGAGACCTGGATGGTGAAACACCGTGAGGACTATCCCGACCTGACAGACGATATAATCAAACTTATCAATCGTCTGCATACCGATTTTATGGAAATTAAATTCGTTGCGAAATGACAGCAGAAGAGAAGAAGGAAGCCCTGGCCAAGTGGAAGGAACACAACGAAAAACTGTTCCGCTACACTCTGAACCGCCGCCCCGAAACAGAGGCAGAGCGGAAGGCCAATATTGCCAAAGCCCTGAAGGACTACGATTATTTCTGCCAGCGATACCTTAGCCACTACTGCGAATGTGGAAATGCGAAGTTCCACAATGATGCTGCGAAGTATGTAATGTCTCATCCCAATATGCGTGCTGTCTTCAAGTGGCCTCGTGGGCATGCAAAGTCTGTTCACCTTGATGTCGGTATTCCGCTGTGGCTGAAATTCAACGGTCAGCTTCATGTAATGGTACTGGTAGGTAAGAGTGAAGATAATGCCGATGCTCTGTTGGGCGACTTGCAGGCAGAGCTGCAATACAACCAATACATAATAGACGATTTTGGCGAACAATACAACTCCGGCATGTGGGCTGAAGGTGAGTTCGTCACAAAAGATAACTGTGCTTTTTTCTCACGTGGTCGCGGACAGTCACCTCGTGGACTTCGATTCCGCGAGATGCGTCCCGACTACATTGTCGTAGACGACTTGGACGACGATGAAATGTGTCGTTCCGAGGCTCGTGTCCGTGAAATGACGAAATGGGTAAAAGAAGCCCTGTTCGGATGCTTCGGCGGTAAGGGTGGACGCTTCATCATGGTGGGAAACCTTATCAGCCGCAATTCCGTACTTCAGCGCATTATTGATTCCAAAACGGTACACACCAGTTCCGTTAACGCCACCGACCGTGAAGGCAATCCTTCATGGCCGGAGCGTTATACCAAAGAATACCTGAAAGGCGTTGAGGAATTCATGGGGTACCGCTCATATCAGAAGGAATACATGAACAATCCTATCACCGAAGGAGCCGTATTCTCTGAGTTGTGGATAAGATACAAACGAATGCTCAAGCTCCACCTGTACGACCAGATTATTGTCTATGTCGATCCTTCGTGGAAGAATACAGGCAAGAACGACTACAAGGCAGCTGCCATGATAGGCCGCCCGAAGAAAGGATTGAAAACCGCATCAGCGTCAGAACGGCATATCATACGTGCCTTCTGCCGTCAGTGCGGACTTGGCGAAATGGTCCGCTGGCTGTATGATTTATATGAGAGTATTCCGGAAAATGCGGTAATTACACTATACATGGAAGCCAACTTCATGCAGGACATGATTCTTGACGAGTTCGAACGTGAAGGTGAAATAAGGGGTTATCAGCTCCCCATCACACCGGACACCAGGAAGAAACCTGATAAATTCGCCCGTATGGAAGCCATGTCTCCACTCTGGGAACGAGGCTTCGTCTGGTACAATGAGAAGTACAAGGACGATAACGATATGAAGACGATGATAGAGCAGACACTGGCAGTAGAGCAAGGGAGCCGTGCACACGATGACGGCCCCGATGCCTGCGAAGGTGCGCTGTATAAACTGGAGAAACAGACGAGAACGGCTACACATCAGCCGCGAATTGGAGTAAGAAAACCACCTAAAAATTCATGGTAATATGTTCATAACACAGGAAGACTACATACAGATATCAGCCGATGCCCTGAACATCCTAAAGCAGTGCAACGAGAACAACCGTATCAAGGCTGAGACACGCGCAATGGAAGAAATCAACTCTTACATTTCAGATAAGTACGATATGACAGCCGCATACGCTGCCGAAGGTGAGGAACGTTCCCTGCTACTTGTAGGATTAGTATGCGACATCGCACTCTATTACATGGTTCTGTCATTATCACAACGTATGGGCTATGAAGTAAGGAAGGAACAATACGAAAAAGCTATTGACTTCCTGAAGCAGGTCCAGTCAGGTAAGGCCAATATGAATCTGCCACCGATTACAGATCCGGAAACAGGAGAAGTGGAATCACTGTCAGTGCGTATCGGCACCGGCACAAAGAATAATTATATATGGTAGGAAGAAGAAAAAAATACAACATCAACAGTGCAGCCGACCGCCGCCAGGTGAAAGACATGTCTGTAAAACTACAGCTACTTACTGAAGCTCTTACACGTAAAGACTTGCGTACATGGCGACAGGCATGGCAAATGGCAATCAATGTGGATTACCCAAACCGTGTGCCATTGCTGAATGTCTATACCGACGTGAATGTAGATATGCATGTCAGCGGCTGTATTGAGCAGCGCAACGGATTTACTCTTAACAAGTCGTTCAAACTCGTAGATAAATCCGGAAAGGAGAATCCAGACGTTACAGAACTGTTCGAAGCTCCATGGTTCAAGGCCTTCATGGAAGAATGCCTTAATGCAAGATACTGGGGCTGCACACTGATAGAATTGGGCGACATCATAGACGTTGACGGAAAACCTGCCTACAGTGGAATTAAGGTAGTGCCACGCAAACATGTTATTCCGGAATATGGAGTTATCGTCCCGAACGAAAATTCTACATGGCAGTGCGGTTATGATTATCGTAACTCCGATATGTCACGCTGGTGTATCGAAGTAGGAGATCCGTTCGATTTAGGCCTGTTCCTGAAGTGTGCACAACACACAATCCCTAAAAAGAACATGGCATCGTTCTGGGATATGTTCGGAGAGATATTCGGGATGCCTGTACGAATAGCTACAACTACATCACGCGACCAGAAAGACCTTGACAAGATAGAACGTCTGCTTGCCGATATGGGTGCAGCCGCTTACGGTCTGTTCCCTGAAGGAACTACCATAGATATTAAGGAAAGCAGCCGCACAGACTGTTTCAATGTTTACGATAAACGTATAGACCGCTGTAACAGCGAGATATCCAAAGGTCTTCTTACAGTTACCATGACAATGGAAGACGGTGCTTCGCTCAGCCAGAGCCAGGTACATCAGGATATGCTCAACAATCTTGTACAGAAGGATGCCGATTTTATCCGTGACACTATTAACTGGAAACTGATTCCTAAGATGATAGACCACGGATTCCCTGTAGCCGGATTTCGTTTCGATTGGGATGAGAGCATAGACTACACTCCGGAACAGCAACGTCAGGTGGAAGATATGCTACTTCGCTATTATGATGTAGATCCTAAATACTGGATAGAGAAATACAATATACCTATCATAGAGAAGAAACAGGACAGAACTGCACAACTGGTCAAGAATGACGGTACAGGTTTTTTCGATTAAGCCCCGATGATTATAAGGGGCTGCATCTGAGATACACCGCATTGATGGGCGACATTACTCTTGCCGAAGAAGAGAACGAAGATTCATCCGCACCCGATACAGCCGGAATAGAAAGCCTGTTCGTATTGCTCATGTCGTGGCTATACCAGCAGAGGAACTTCACTCCGGAAATGCTTACAGCAGATGAAGTGCAGCGGTTCATAAACGCACATACCGAATACCTGAATAAAGCTGTAGAAACAGCATTGGTAGAAGTTCCGCTCGATGAAATATCAGTCCAACGCCTGAAGGAATCCAACTACATTTTCTCCGGTATCAAGACCTTCCATGAACTGAACGAAGCGTTTCCTTCACTTATTGATTCCGAAGGGAATTTAATACCGTTTAATCAGTTCCTAAACAGCGTCCAAACGATAAATAAATCCTACAACGGCCAATACCTGAAGGTGGAATATGAGTTTGCAAAAAGCAGCGCATACATGGCAGCCAGGTGGAAGGAATTCGAGAAGGACGGCGAGGACTACTATCTGCAATACCGTACTGCCGGAGATTTACGTGTGAGAAAGACACATCAGCGTCTGCACGGAATTACACTTCCAATAACAAGTAAGTTCTGGGATAAATATTTTCCACCGAACGGATGGAACTGCCGTTGCACGGTTGTTCAGGTACGTAAAAACAAATATCCTCTTAGCGACGAAACACAGGCCATGAACTTAGGCAGCCAGGCTACAGCCGGAAAGCATCAGGAAATGTTTATGTACAATCCCGGCAAGAAGATGACTACATTCCCTGCCTACAATGCCTATACACGCAAAGCCTGTATTAATTGCAAGGACGGCGGCAATAACGAACTGTGCCGTGCATGTAAAATCATAAGAGACTCTGTAAAATGAACGACGTAAACAAAGAATTGCAGAAACGCATAGACCAGTACATCCGCAAAACACTTAAGGATATCAAGGTGGAAGCTGCCGATGAATTCGACGCAAACTTTAATCGTCAGGCATTCTTTAACGAAAAATGGGCGAGGAGAAAGTACAATGACGATGAAACGCGCGGCCTGCTCGTTCAGTCCGGAACCTTGCGCCGTTCAATTACAGCCAAGATAACCGACCGTGACAGTGTGCTATTCCAGACTACTGTGCCATACGCCAGAATCCACAATGAGGGTGGAACGATAACCGTCACCTCGCGGATGAAAAAATACTTCTTTTGGAAATACATCACTATTGTAGGCAGCAAACGTCCGAAAGCAGGAACAGCCACAACATACTCAGAACGCTTCCAGCGTAAGAAAAACGGAGAGCTGCGCAACAACAAGCGCAACCGTGAACTTACAGAGGAAGCCAAGTTCTACCGTACCATGGCATTGAAAAAAGTGGGATCTAAAATAACAATCCCGAAACGTCAGTTCATCGGCAATCATCCGGACCTGGAAAAACTCCTGAAGGAAATAGCAGAGAAAAACGCGATAGAGATATTCAGTTCCAATAACTAACAACTAAAAACCGTCACTACATGAGAAAGTTCCTATACACATCACTCACGGACCACATTAAAAAGCTGACCGACACCGAAGGCAATCCCGTGATACAGCACATAGACCTCTGGAACGAACAGGTGGAATTCATCGAGCAGGAAACACCATTCGCAACTCCGGCTATATTCATAGAGCTTATGCCGTTCAACTGGCAGACACTTGGCGGAAACGCACAACGATGCAGCCCTACGATACGTTTCCACATCATTCAGCAGTATAAAGGCAGTGAAGCGGATGGAAGCATATTCCGCAATGATGCACTGGAGAGATTCACGGTCCTGGACGCAATAGACAGTCACATGAAAGGATTCTCCGCCATGACGGAAGACCAAAAGAAAACAATAACAATGTGGCAACGTTCGTCATCATCCACGAACCACAACCACGAAGAACTTATAGAAGATATTACCGACTACACATGCATGCTTTTCGACGGCTCAGAACAGTGATAACTGTCTCTGAGCTTCTTCCACTCTGCTGATGATACCTTCATCAGCAGATGCGTTTATTATATTATAGAATGTTTTTTCGCATATATGATATTTCGGCCATATATAACGACGTAAAATCTCACGGTTCGACAGTCCGCTCCGTGCATGTGTGTCATATATCTGTGTGATATCCGCTACTCTGAATGCGTAGCTCATGCCAACAATCTTCTGCCGGCTTTTTCTTTGTGCGCCCATATTATCCTGAAAAACAAACAACAATCCTTTATTACTTTCACAAAAATACGTAAATTTACAATATAATACAATTAAATGCGTCATAAACCGTTCATTACCACTGTGTATGTCAGCTAATCCATAGTTTTGCAATGTAGCTACAAAAAAAACAAAGTATTAACATTAAAACACGAAAAAACATGGACAAAGCATTTACTTACTCAGTTGTAGAACGTAAAGACCCTCAGAATCCTGAAGTGGCAGGTAAATTTTACGCACAGGCACAAGCCCGTGGCGAGGCAGGCATCCGCGAAATGTCACAGAGAATACAGCAGATGTGTACAGTGACTCGTGCTGATGTCCTGGCCGTATTGACAGCACTCGAAGATGTCATTGCGGAATCACTGTCAAACGGCGAAATAGTACGCCTTGGCGAACTCTGCTCACTTCGCGTAAGTATCAGCAGCGATGGTACAGAGAAGAAGGAAGAATTCCATTCAGGATTAATTACTAAGCAAAGAGTATTGTTCAATAGCGGCAAGACTATCAGTAACATGCTCGCCACAATGAAGTACCAGCGCGTAGAAGTTAAGCCAAAGAAGGACGATACAGGGGGAACAGAAGAACCATTACCTTAATCACAACCTAACGAGATAATAGAATGAAAGCTATATACATACAAGAACTTGCACAGATGTACTTCCCGAACAGCACACCCCGAAGTGCCATCACTCAGCTGAAACGCTGGATAGATCTGAACACAGAGCTTCAGGCACGACTAGCGGAACTGCATTACTGCAAAAGGCAAAGGAGCCTTACTCCTCTACAACACGAAGCTATTATATATTATCTCGGTTCACCTGATTAATAAACATTAAGCCCCGGCAACACGTTATGGTTGTCGGGGCTTTCTGTTTAATCGCTGTTTAATCACTGTTTAAATACTGTTTAAACGGTTCTCAAATTCTGTCAGAATTCCTTCTGCATGTGGCGGATTCCAGAATTTTATAATGTCTTGCAAGATTGATACAGCTTGCTGTTTTACTTCGTCTTTTGTCGGCATTGGGTCTTCGACATAATAATTAGTAGCAAGCAGATAGTTCGCTACATTATCTCTAACCTGTACAGAGGTATAATTATCATGCTCTTCCCATTTATCAGGATTTTCCGGTGTCTTTACCTTAATGTGCGGTTTTGGTGTATCAAATCTTCTGATAATTGTAAGACCTTTCGTACATATCTTATGATGATCTGCTGGTGTCATACCTATTCCTCCGTTACATTATAACCTCTTCTTTCAAGAAAATCTACTATATCATCTTCATCAAGCGCATCGAGTATATTGTCAGGCTCGAAGTCTTGAACTATTTTGTCTGCGTCTATCTGGTCTACTGTGAATGACAAATTCACTGCTTTATCTGATGAAGGCGTGATACTGATATCCGTTGCTTCTACTTCTATATTTGCTTTCATTGCTTAGTCCTCCACATAATTTTCTTTTTCTTTAAGTACTTTCATCATTCTATCCCTTGCAGCCTTTGATACAAAGTCGCCTTGATATTTCCTCCAGTTATCAGGATTTTCCTTACTCTTGTATTTGATATGTATCGTTGGAGTATCCATTCTACGGATTATCTTAAAACCCTGCATACATAGTTTTCTTTGATCTGATGCGTCCATAATCAATTTTCTTTATTCTCTAATAATTTAAAATTGCCTGATGATAAAATCATTTCCACTTTGTCATTATCAAGTAATTCAGATAAAAATACAGCAGCATTTTTCAATTGTCGCTCAATCGACTTTAAACTATTAATTATATCGTCTGTATAAGGCAATATCAAATCATCCTTAGTTGTGTGGTATCTGTAATTACTCGCAATATAATCTCCAATTCTTCGATATACAGGGCTATTGTAAGTGCTTCCCGTCTTGATAGCATTATAATAAGAGATATTGCCGTTTATCGATTCCTCTATAAGAATTGAATAACCGAATTTTAACGCACTGTCTTTTTCACCACCGAATAAAGATAGATAATACTTCCCTCCAATATCACTGAATTGTGGTAATATATAACCGTCTTCACCTCTTGTTATTTCACCTCTGGCAGCAAATCTTATGTGTACAACCAATCTTGTTTTTATTTCAGCCTTTTTATATTCGCCGATGATTTTATAAACCTTGTCTTCAAGTTCTTTCAAAGAACTGTATTTATATGATTGAGCCATGTCTAATTCTTCAATCAAAGACCTTAGCTCTGCCGGAGCATCGAAAGTAAACATACCTGATGAATTACATTTCACCTCAATGTCATAACACGTTGCTCCCAACTTTGTTTTTATAGTTTTTATTTTTGCCATTATTATTTACAAATCAATTATTTCAGTTCCTCTAATCCTCTCCGGCAAAGCTCTTATAAGGTCTGCCGTATCAGTGTTCTCTACATTGAAGCAGACACCCAGATATTCCGGGTTCTGCTTGCTGCGCTGCACCTTGAAGTCGCAAGGGCGGTCATATACTGTCCACAAATAACAGAATTGATTCATTGCGCTGTAGTGTATCTTGACCGCCACTCTGCGAGGTTTAAACAGTGCCTGCTGCGTCGGTTGGTTTCCCTGGTTCATAAGGCACTACATCAAGAACTCTTTTACCTGATACTATCACACGTCCTGTTCCGTTGCATTGCGGACACTTGCGCTGCAATGGATGACGGTTCAGTAAGTCTGATTTTGCGTAGAATGTCTCTATTCCTGTGCCTTTACACTTCTTGCACAGGCATATCTTCTTTTGATAATACGTTGTCTGTTCCATTATTCTAATCTTCCGTTTTGTTTTCTAATATCAAATCCATAGCTTCATCCCAGGGCATGTGTTTAAGGACTTCCATTGCTGCATCCCAACCAGCACTAAATGTCTTAGCCTGTCTGCTTGCAGCTATATTAACTTTACACTCTCTATCACACGGACCACCACAAACTACATTATCTCTACAGTGGTCATGTAGAAATTTTGCTAATGCTTTTTCTTTCTCGCTCATCTGTTTGGTGCTTCTTTAAATTCAGGTTTAACATCCGGATCTGCTGTATAAGGATATACATCCATTATTGCCGTTTCACTGACAGATGCAGATTCATAGTCTGCAAGTGTGTCTTTCATTCCTTCATCCAGTTTTTTTAAAGCGTCCTTCAGATCCGCCGCATTAACCAATATGTTGGTAGCAGTTTTCTTTTCAGTTCCTGTCTTTTCATTAAGTGTGATAAACTGTAGCTTGCATTTATACCACTTATATGCTGATTCATCGTCACTGAAAAAAATCTCTGAATAATTAGCTCTCTTGATGTCCGATACTGTGAACTCGCCACTGATGAATGGCGTTATCTCTTCAATTATTCTGGATTCTGCCTCTGTGAAGCTAAGGGCATCTACCAGGTAAGGCTCTGTTACTTTTTTGTTCATTCCGTTTTCCGCTATTTTATCATAGCGGATTTTGCATTCAAACCAATTGTGCATCATAATTATATTGTTTTAATTAATTTATTTTACTTCTGCGTAGATTACATCGATGCCATCTGTTCTGTATATATCTACACATTCAATTCCTATTTCATTGAAAACTTCTTCCTTTTCACAAGCCCATTTTTCGCCGTCGTGATGGTTGAAAAAGCAACCTTCACAAGTTCCATTGGACTTTTTTACTTTCAGCTTTTTACCGTTAATCTGAAATTGATTATTGATTTTCTTCTCCACTTTCCATGTCTGTTATATCCTTAAAAATTATATCTGTATCATCATCACGAAATTCATCTACACATTCGCCTGTTGTATCTCGATATTTAATACAATTTTTATCTAAGAAATAGCATCCAGTACAACTGCCTGGTTGAGCTTTTTCAACTTTTAGATTGCGCCCTTCAATCTCAAAAATTTCTCCTATACGTCTTTCCATAATTCCTGAATATCTGATTTAAGTTCTTTCCATTCATGTTTTGTCGAAGCCCAATCAAACCACAACAAATAACCTATTGAGGTACCAATTCTGCATATAACCTGTAACACAAATCCTGCGATTATACAGGGTATCATTAATAATGCAAGTGCAACTACCATTATTATCGTAATTTTCTTATATATCAACATGATTCTTCTCTTTTAATTTCCAACCATTAAGTTCATAAACTCTTTTTCGAGCCTCTTCAGGCGTAGGGTACTCCTCAATGGGAGTACCTGTACGTGTAGATGCTGTATATTCATTCTCATATACTATCCATTTGCGCCCACGCTTGTTGTAGCTATATCTAGGCCGTCTGCTGTACATCACCTTCTTTCTTACATTCAACATAGAACGATTCTTCCTGCACCACCTGGACACCGATATGAGCAAACTGTTCGGCTACTTCAGGAACATCGCGATCTGCAAGCAGCTTGTCTTTCGCCAATTCTTCTGTAGTACGTATGTACTGTGGAAGGAATTCCTTGCAGAGGTTAGTTACTGCTGCCCAGGTGAAGCCTTTAAGATTTTTCAGTTTCGGTGTACCTGTACGGAATCCGATAGTACCGTGAGCAGATTCAAGAGACTTTTTCTTTGTAAACAGCACATCCTTATTTTCGGTAGCGTATGTCTGCATCACTTCGAATGTCTGTTCTTTTGTTTCGTTCAGTTCTGCCAGTTGTTCGGCATATTTTTCACGAATCTTTGTCATTTCAGCATCCATTTTTGCCGTCAATGACTGAACTCGCGCGTCTGCCAAAGCAAAATCGGCAAATGCCTGTTCGTATTGTTCTCTTGTCACTCCGCTTACTACTGTCTTTTTGGTTCTTTTTGTTGCCATAATTGATAATTTAAAATTGTTAATAAAATTCTGTATAGTATAGTTGAACTCTGCTATCTGGATTAATCCTTATAGCAAGCCGCCTTATTGTTTCTACATTATTGGTTCGACAGCATACACGCTGTATTTTTTTACTGCCGTCAGACCTTATACATATAATTCTCCAAATGAGAAATCTCTTTCTATCCTTCTTCATCATCAAAAGCTCCACTGAAAGCATATTCCATTCTCAGACATTCGTCCTGAAGGTTCTGTGCCTCTTCAATTAATTCCTGTAGCACTGAATGTGCGTCTAACGGTGTGTTCTGCGCTACTATCTTCTGTAGCATATCCAGAACTTTTTCTTTCATTTCTTCCATGGTTTATTCTTTAATTCTTGAACAATCCGATTTCTTTTTATAATCCTTATAAACCAGTGATTTTTCTATCTCTGATTTACTGAAGTAATACCTTCCGCTTTTACGGTAAGAAGTGAAGCTACCTTTCTGCGCCCATCGTCTTATCGTCCTTTCGCCGCATCCCACCCATGCAGCCGCCACCTCAATAGTCATTATGTCGGCAGGAGCTTTATGCAGCGGTTTCGTTTCTCTTGATATTCCAACTCTTTTTTCCAACCGCTCCAACCGTTTCAGTATATCTTCCAGCTGGCTGCGCTTGATGGTTACTGTATCATCATCTTCTGTATCATTATCATCATCTTCATCTAAGGGTATAATAGCCGATAGTGGCAATTTCCCTGCAAGGAACCTTGCAGCGTCACGAGCTGCATAATACACATCTTCGTTTCGTTCCTCATCCGGCAAGGAAGCCATGTAGGTGCTGAACACCTGCGTTTCGTTCATACGATTAAGCAGAGTGTTATACTGAGCTGCTGATATGGCATCATCCTTATCCTTAAGGTATGTCAGGGCTTTCTGTATATGTTTAGTCGATGTTTTCATTTTCTTTGCGTGCTAGTTTCTCAAATTGTCTTCTCACTTCATGCAGTTCCTCTAAGGTCATTTCGTTGATATTCTTGCGGAATCGGGTTCTGTTCCGGCAGAAAGCATTAATCTTAGCTTTGTTCATTTCATAATCATCTGCTGAATTGCACCCCTTGAAGTTTTTATTCAGGAAGGATATTTCGAATGATAGCTTATAGATTATTCCTACCAGCCTACGGGCTTCCTCGTATTGTCTTGCTTTTTCGCCCTGTGCGTGCATGGAAATTATCTTCGTCGCTTCATCGAAGGTCAGCCCTTTGGTGCTGTTCGTCCGTCCTCCGGTCAGCCAGCTGATGTAGTCGTGGCGGTCGTCATCACTCATGCCTTGCTTGGCGAAAATTGCCTGTAATGCTTTAATCTGTTGCCTGGTAACAGGCTTGTCTGATGTCCTTTTCATATTATTGTCGTTTTTCGTTCTTACGGTTCCAGTATGCTTCCGCCTCTTCCGGCCATATATCGAAATGTCCTTTGGGACCTATAAATCTACCTTTGGAGAAGGCTCGGTAGCCTTCAATGTATATCTTAAGAGTAGCATCATACATCACGCTCTTGGCAGCACGTCCGTTCGGGTATTTCCCGTCGGCATGGCTGATAAATATCAGCAGCTTGTTTTTGTGCATTTCCTTGAATGCTATATATTGCTTATAGGTCATCTGCGTGTATTGGAAGCTGTCTATCACCACGAAGTCCGGTGATTTCTGACGCTTTAGCCTGATGCTGAGTTCATCCATATTCTCATTGTCTAGCAGAAGGAACTTGCGGTTCACTTCCAACATTCCATGCCGTTCGAGAGTATTCCGCATTGTCAGCGATGCACCTTCCTCCAGACTGTCATACATCACACGTCCGAACTTGCAGAGGTACTTGCAGAGCTGCATCGCAAAAGATGATTTCCCGTTGGCACTGTTCCCCCAGATAATCCATACACCCTTCCTTTCAGGTGTCCCGAAGGCATCGTACCATTCATCCTCGAATTCCAGCATTTCATATTTCGTATTAAGAAGTTCCCTGACTCCCTTGGCATTCTGCGATGTTGTAGTAGGGAACTTCTTCTGTTCATCACTCTTCATCCTTCATCTTGCGGTTTTCCAATTTGCGTTTGCGTGCATGTACGCACTTCTTCACACGTCTCAGGTCGTTATCGCTCATGGCTGCATCGCGTATAACGCTGTTAATCTCTGTCTCAACGTCTAGGTTATTAGCCTTGCAGATGGCATAGATATCTGTGTCAGTAGTGCGATGTACATCGAAGAATCGGCGGCCTATACGGCTGTTTATCTCCTTGTAACCTTTCTTATTATAGCGAAGACCGTTTTCCATACGTCTCTTGATATAGTCAGTACTCAAGAAGACGATACCTGCATGTCCTTCCAGACGATTGTATATTGATATGAAGTAATTGAATACAGAATCAGTAAGTTTATCACCTTCATCGAAAATTATCAGAGGATTCTGAAGGTATGCTATCATAGTAATTGCGTTATCAAGTACATCACGAAGATTGGTACTATCTGTAGGTGCGCCCACCTGCTTGGCTATCTCGCGGACGAAGTCCGAACGGCGCATATCCTCCGAACATAAGATGTAGAATACATTGCGGTGCGAACGTCTGTATTCGATGGCCGAAGTAGTCTTGCCGCATCCGGCATCGCCAACCACCCATGTGACGTTCTTGTATAGTTGTGCATCACTCAGTACAAAAGTAATTTCCTTGAAGGCCGTACCTTCATAGATATTCCAGTTCTCGAATGAATATCCTATCTGTGAAGCCACACGGCTTAACATGTCATCGCTTACCTGGTCGAACTTACCGTTGCATATCTGGCTGACGGTTGCGCTGCTCACGCCCTGAAGGCTTTCTGATGCACGGTTACGAGTAGGGAAGTTCTCACAGTAAGCCACCAATGCGTTGCGGATGGCTGATTTAATGTCTGGTGTCATTTTCATAATTGATTATCGTTTAAATACTGTTTAAATACTGATTAAATACTGTTTAAATGGTTTCTAAAATCTGTCATAAAGATCATCATCGGAGTAATCCATGTTTGATACTGCCTTCGTATAGCTGCCTATTCCTGTATAAGTCACGCTCATATCTTCCTCTTCTTCCTTCTCTATTGTCAGTTCCGGCAGTGATACAGGAGCCTTGCGTTTGCCTTTCTCCATGTCGCTTGCCAACTGGTCCATTTTCTTGCGTGACACGTTTTTCGGTTTCGGAGTTGACAGACCGAAGAGTTCTACTGCTATCTGCTCTTCCAGGTCGAAGTCTTCCATTGTCAGCTGTACAAGTCCCATAGTAGCCTTGTTGAGTTCGATAGTACGACGCATATAGCTTGTTTCTTCTTCTGTACGTTCCTGTGTGGCGCGGCTGATAGAGATTCTTGGCGTTGCATCTGTGGAATATCGCAATCCTGTAGGTGTTTCCTCCCATAGCTCAACCCGTGTCATATCCATAGGATCATACATCACGTGGAACTTTCGTCCGATGTTCCTCAATGCCCATTCCTCGTTTCTCAGTCCGTCAGATCCATATACCTCGTATTCATATTCCTGCTTGTTTATTGCGATTGTCAGGCCATGATTGGTATATGTGATTGCATTTTTGCTTTTAAGCCAGAACATCGTCCTCATGTCTGCCTGTTCTACAATAGGAGTATCAGGATTCTCGCTCATCAGATACATTTCCATGCGGCTTATGCCTGTAGCAGGATGTGGCATATTGTTCCATTCTTCACGGCACTGACGGTATATCTCCTTGACTTCTTCCAGTGTAGGCAATGCGTATGCGTTCTGCTCAATGAATTCTATATTAGGCTTCGAATTGAGTTTCTTCGCTGTCACGTTCTGACCAGTGAAGTACCATATCTTGTGAAGGACTTGCTGCTGGAAACGTCCGAAAGCACTCTCTATGGTTTTACTCTGACCGTTGTATGGCATAGTCGGTTTGTGCAATGTGCATATACGCTTGAAGAATCCCTGTGCTACCAACTTTGAGTGTCCGCCCTGGTTATCGTTCACTATTTCCCAAGGACGATGTTTTGCGAATTCTATAGCCATACGGAAAGCCCTGTATTGCGAATCGAATGTTTCATTTGGTGCGATGTCGTAACCTAAGAAAACTTCTGAATAAGCATCGAATACTTCATATACTGATGTCGTACACATCCTGCCTTCTGAGTTGCGGTAATAAAGGTTCAGCTTCGTACCGTCCGAATACCAGAGCGAATCACGCATCTGCGGCATTTCCGTCTTCATCTGTGCTGAATACCTTGATTTCCATTTCTGCATACCGTGAACCGCTGCATACCAGAGCGGCATTACAGCCGGATCATTGAAGTATTCTCTTACCGTTGTCAGTGACTTGATAGCTGAAAGCCCTCTTAAAGGAGCCTGACGGTTATATTCCTCGAATATCTGTGCATCCGTGTATACAGGCATCTTCGAACGTTTCAGCTTCAGCAGAAGGCGTGCTTCCTTGTCAGTAATCTTGCGAGCGTTCTGGTTCATATTCTTCTGCGATACCAGCACAGCATAACCTTCTGCTTTGTACGCCTTGAATTTCTCTCTTAATCTGGCAGGGTTCTTGGGCAAAGTGTGATTATATATAGTCCGAAGTTCCTCACAACATTCCACACATTTTTCCCATACCATTTTCTTGCGTGTGTACCCACACTTGCTATGCAGTGCGGTAGTGTCTCTTTCCGTGCGGATCATTGCGTTCAGCACTTGTGCGTTCAGTACATATTCCGCTTGCTTCACGTCTGTAAGTCCGCTGCCATTACTCAGTTTATACCGGTCGCGGTAGAACTCAATGGCCTTGTTGTCTGTGATAAGTGCGTTGCTCATAATTGTATGTCTTAAATCCTCGGTAGCGGTCGGAAACATTTCATCGTATGCCGCCTTGATTTTTGAAGGTAGGGAGTTGTATTCTACCAATACTGAACGCCCTTTGCATCCTCTTTGAACTACGTGAAATCTGTTTTCTCTTACATGCTTATCATAATTAGGCTTGGAAAGAATTCCACTATCTACGAGTTCTGCGTATGTAACACACCTGATTTTTCCGTACATTTCCATACTTTGTTGTTTTAATAGTTTTGCGCCACCGGACGGAATCGAACCGTCCGTGTAAACCGTTATGGCATTTTCTTCTGTGCTTCCTTATCCATTCTGTTTGTTACCGGAATCAATGCCAGGCATATCATTATAATCACTACCAGATTGGCAGTTCCTTCAAGCATAGTATTCAATAATGCGGCTGCAATCAGCAACAATAGGTATGTTCTTGTTTTCATGGTGATTATTTATTAAGGATTCTATTTCTTTTTTCATTGAATATTCTCACGTGCATTTTCAGAAGCATCATCATTTCCTTATCCTCCTGTAAGGCAGTTTTAAACGGTCTGCCGTTCTGAACCAATCCGATTAGCTCATGTATCAAATCAAGCTGCTTCTCTAATGATTCTGTTGTGTAATTACTTACTGTCATATCTACACCTCCTTATCTGTTTTAAAATTCCGTTCCTATTTTCACAAACCAGAACGGTTTTGCTACTTTTGTAGCGGATTATTAACTGCTAATTATAATTGTATGAGTAAAAACGTAAATGACGCTTTGACTTATTATAAGCGTTGCAAAGTGAGATGCCAGTTTTTGGAAGTGGCAGCCATGATTCCGTGTCAGACTATGGAGTTTTATTGCCGTTTAATAGGAAAAACTATCGGAAAAACTCTTTATGACAAGACTAACGTAAGTGAAATACGATATGACTTTCAGTATCTTAAAACCCTTGGATATATAGTTCATGATGAGGGAACTGACCTGGTCCAACTTACTGATAAGGGAATAGAGACACTTCATAGTGGAACTTTGCAAAACATTTCAATGAACGCTTATAAAAATTATCTTGACCTCAAGCTGAGAAGACTTGCTATACACATATCACTACTGTCTTTATGTGTAAGCATAATATCACTAACGCTAAGCATACTACTATGATTGTGAACCAGACTAAAACACCTGTAGGTTCAATATTCGGCGTGTAGTATCTGAATATTTCCAATCTTGAAGGATATCTTTTATACAGGAGCTTGTAGTCCATTTCGTATGGAGTTCTCTTCTCATCCGGCACATCCCTTGGAAATATCAACCAGTGTATAATATTGAATCTCTTCATCAGATTTATGTTTTACAATGTTATAACTTCGTCGTAAGGATTCTTAACTTCCTTCACCTCAAACATCTTAGCCCCATGGTTCAATGCATAAGAACGGATAAGCCTAGCTGTGGGGCTGTTTGTATCATAAGCTAATGCAGCTTCAATAGTCCTTGTCGTAACCTTAAGCTTCGCTGCAATCTCTTCTTTCAATTCCTTATCCGCCTTGATGAACTTCTCTGTTTTTTCTTCTGTTTTTGCCATAAGTTGTTGTTTATTGATTTAAAATTTGTACCTTTAAAGCGTTCTTCATTTTTGAAGATGTTGCAAAGCTACTAAGATTTTAGTAATAAACAAGGGTTTTGTGCGATTATTTTAGTAATAAATCAAATTTTAACTAACATGTTAGCTACAACAAAAGAACGATTATTGCATTTTATAGAGTATATGGGAATATCTAAATCTCAATTTTACAGTGATTTAGGTATAAAAAGAGGATTGTTGGATTCTGATAAACTGAAAGCAACAATATCGGACACTATTATTGCTAAGATTTTAGTTACATACAAAGATTTAAGCATAAACTGGCTTTTAACAGGTGAAGGGAATATGCTCCGCACCGATGAGAAAACGGATGAAACACCTGTAGCTCATCGTACAGAAGTTCCGAATGAAGGAATTCCATTACTTCCAGTTGACGCAATGGCCGGAGTTTTTACAGGCGAACAGCAGGTTTTAGAGTACGAATGCGAAAGATACGTTGTACCTGCATTCAAAGGAGCTGATTTCCTTATACCTGTAAAAGGTGTAAGCATGCACCCTCGATTCAGTTCCGGAGATATCGTTGCTTGCAAGCGTCTATCCATGGACAATGTGTTTTTCCAGTGGAATAAGGTATACGTCATAGATACAGATCAGGGACCTCTCATCAAGAGGCTTAAGCCTGGATCTGACAAAGAACACGTCCTCGTTGTTTCAGACAACCAATCATATGATCCTTTCGAACTTGCGATAAGTAAGATATATCATTTGGCATTAGTAATTGGAGTAATAAGACTTGAATAATATATGGACAATTTTATAATTTATTCTATTGTTTTCGTTCTTTTGGGATTAGGCGTTTATTTGGGTGCTTTTAAAAACGATTACTACAGCAATAAATATGCCCAGAAAAAAGCGACTGAAGTTAAAGTTATACTACAAAACATAAGAAAAGCGGAACTTTTAAACAGTATACATAAGCTTCTTGAATACCGCACTTTACTCCAATATAATTACAGCACCTTGTATGACTTCAAAGAAAATAATCCAAACGCTTATGAACAAGTGATTTCAATCGCAACACAACGTTATCAACAGATTCATAAATCACCCTTAGATCTAACTCAAAGAGATTTTATAAGTCTTAACAGCTCATTTAAAGATTTATATTCGAGACTATTAATATCAGTACTTTCAAATCAAATAGGAAAATTAGAGAATGAAATATTGTCTTTAAAGACTCAAGAAGCTAAAAATAAGAGAATTTCTTTTATTAAAACACTATTATCTATAGCACACGATGAGTTAAAGACTAATGGGAATACTCTATATATAGAAGATATTGAAAAGTTGCCTTCTGTAGAACTTTCTGAAGAAATAATTATAGAAAAAAAACAAGTACAAACAGGCTTGAATTTCAATGTAAAAGAACTTTGTTTAGATGTTTTAGTTGATAAATACAACATTGATAAAGATGTTGCATCCAAACTTATATATAACTCATCAATTGACAGCTCGAAGCATATCCCTGAAAAGATGATTATGACCGAGAGAATTATGTCATTAAAATGTAATATATCAGGTAAAGGAAGACCTAATAATGATTTTATAAGAGATGGATATGAAACAGTAATGCCTTCTATAGACTTTACGTCATTTTTTAAAGAATGTACAAACAACAATGATGTTGAATCTATATATCAATATCTATGTTTGTTAAAAGGATGGGTTTACGATTCAGACGCTTCTCAAATATCAGGCTTTTCAAGTTCATTCGTCACCGATAGACTTGAAAAATACTACAAGAACACTTATTTAATATATGAAATATTGGCAAAGCCTAACAATTTTTATCAATATAACGAATTATTGCATAACATTGAAAAAGAATTTAAAGGAATAACAGTAGAATATGTATTAGGTATTTTATTACCTCAATATATGAACGATAAAGAACGAGTAAAAAAAATAACTGAATTAGACTTCACAAAACATTTAGTAATATCTCAAGAATGTAAGAATGAAATCCTTGCTATATTCTTTTATTTATTGCCTTATTTTGACTTTAATAGAGGGTACTTTAATTCATTTGGAGAAGATTGTTTGGCAGAAAGGGTTTCATTTGCCTTAACTATTTATGATTTCAATGTAATTAATATGGAGCTTATGGCTAATATTGCGAATCTGATAATAGATACTGAGGCTAAAAATAATGATTATTACAAAGAGATGCCTAAATTTATTGGGATTAAAGATACAGAGTATAAAACTCCTATTTCTGATTCTTTAAAAGATAAACTTTCGTCTTATGGTATTGCGGAGCGTTTTTTCTTATTACACGATTTATATATGTGTGGTAGTACAGAACCATATTATAAAACTAAATCAATGGGAATAAACGAAAATGATACTCTCAAGAGGTTTATTGAAGATGGATTTATTATAAAGAATACAGATCGTGCATGTTTGATGACGTTAACAAAAGATGAACTTATTAATCTAGCTAATGAACAAAATATAACAGTAAGAAAATCATGGACTAAATCTAAAATATTTACATGCATTACCGAGAATGAAATCTGTTCAGATGTAATAGATAAGAAAATAAATGATTTAAATATAATGCAAATAAATCCTATTTACGAGAATGATTTCAAACAGTTGATTGATTATCAGAAAGAAATAAATCAGGTGGTCAAATTACTGTTTTTCATATAAAATGTTCCCGGATTCGCACCGGGAACTAACTATTAAAACAACACCTATTAAAAACTCTCCGAGGCTTCAATTTTATTACCCTGAAAACATACTTTTTACCTTATTTTTTGCCTCACACACGCTTTTTCAATACAAATATACTAAATTGTCTCTGTAAATCAATGATTTTCAAGTATTTATTTATTTAGGGATAAATTATCCATGCGTAATACCCCCCCATAAATCCATGAAAAACACGTAAAAAACAACCCTAAAAACGTAATATTCCCCCTCTAATCACATCTAAAAACATCATTAAAAGTATGCCCATTTACCTTTAATATGATTCATAAACGTATGTCCATTGCCATAAAAAATACTATGTCCAATCCCGATTTTAACACTTCTCAAAAGCAAACGTATTCCCGTCTGTTTTATGCCCTCCTAAACGCCTTCTAAACAAATTCCTAAACGGACACAAGAAAGGCTGCCAGAAGGTCTGAAAATGCGTCCAGATACCTTCTAACAGCCTTTTGTGTGCTTTTTATGCGACATTTATATCATTGTGTCGCATTCGTCATTTAGAATATCGTTTAGAGCGTTTAGAGTGTCGCATGAATGTTATATTTTATCACATTTCGTTTTGGTATACAGTTTTTTGTAAAATCTCCTAAACATCGTTGTTTCAGTTACTTACAAAGTTTGCGCCGCCCTACATTATACACATTTCGTTCTGTACCCTCTAAACACAGGGCTGAAAATCTTCCTCAAACGGGGTTGAGCGTATTTTCAGCTTTCCTTGAAGTTTGCCTTATTGAATGCCTGCGCTTCTGAGAACTGCAAAAAATATCCTTCGGGCAAGCTGAAAAACTTGCAGACAGAAGGGAAAAAAATCAGAGCGTATGGTACAGATGGACGAAAGCATCAGAAAGCAGTTGGAAAAGCCTCAGACATGGTTCTGCAAGTATTTTCCCAAACGTATTCAGAATGTGGGCGAGAAGGGAATCGCCGACAGACAGTTGGTTTATGACTTCAAGGATGGAAGGTCTCATGAAGCGGTAGCACAGATGACAGCAGCAAGGATGATTGAGGAACACGGAGACGGATGTTCTCAGTTGGTGTTCATTCCGGTTCCGGCATCATCGGTAAGAAAGAATGAAATCCGGTATATGGACTTCTGCAGAAGGGTATGTGAACTCACAGGAGCAATAAACGGATATGACCATGTAAGGGTATGCGGAGAAAGGCTGGCAGTTCATGAAAACCGCAAGGCTGAAAAGGAAATCAGAAAGGTAAGCATCATCGAGTTTGATGAAGAGTGGTTCAGAGGAAAGGCAGTCATAGTCTTCGATGATGTAATAACACGCGGAATCAGTTTCGGTATGTACGCAAACCAGCTGGAGAGTTTCGGAGCGAATGTCATTGAAGGCATCTTCCTTGCAAGAACCCATTATAAAGTATAGAACTATGAACGGAATATTATCAGAAAAATCAAAATCACTAGCTTTCACGGGACACAGAACTGTTCCCGGAGAAAGGCAGAATGAAATAAGGGCACGGCTTGTTGAAGCCGTGTCCGTCGCAAGCAAATCGGGTATAACCTGCTTCTTCTCAGGCATGGCCATGGGATTTGACCTGATGGCAGCAGAAACTGTATTATCACTGAAGGGAAAGTATCCAGAAATCCGGCTAATTGCTGTTGTACCTTTCAGAAGACAGAGCAGCCGGTGGCCATCGATGGAGAAGGAACGTTATCAAAGAATAATTATCCAGGCTGACTGGGTTATCGTATTGAGTGAACAATATTTTCACGGGTGTCTTCTAAGGCGCAATGACTTCATGCTGGAGCATTCATGTGGCGTGATAGCCTTTTATGACGGCAAACCTTATGGTGGGACATTCTACACCTGCAGGGAGGCAGTAAAGAAAGACATGGACATAGTAAATCTGTACTGAAAACCAGTCCGGATTATACTGAAAATATTGTAAAAATAGATGTGCAATTTTCTTGCATATCTCATTTATAATGCTTATATTTAGATTATTAAACAAGTTACGAGAAGTAGTTTTATGAACAATATCTACAACCGTTACATTTGGCTGTTACATACAGTCTATCAGGAAAGAAAGGTCACTTTTGAAAGGCTTTGTGAGATATGGAAGCATCATTTCTTGTACAATGGAAAGCCGTTGAATCTGCGCACATTCCATCATCACAGAAAGATGATTGAGGAGAATTTTGGTATAGTCATTGCATGTAACAGAAAGGACTATACATATTATATCCAGAATCTGGATGAAATACTCGGTGACAGTTGCCGAAACTGGCTGTTCAACACCCGTATCATTGATGTGGCTCTTAAAAGCAGTCCGTGTCTGTTCCATCGTGTTGTACTGCCTGATATGTCAAATGGTATTGAATACCTGCCGGATATATCGGAGTGTATCAGCGAAGGGCATGAACTGTACATATTCTATACGAATGACAAGGGCAATGAAGTGGAAGGCCGTTTCCGACCGGAAGGTTTGAAGCTGTTCCATAACCGCTGGTATTTGCTCGGGTATAGGAACGGATCAGAATTCTGTGCTGTTCCTCTTGATGCACTGACAAGAATCTATCTCAGCGGAAACAGTTTTCAGACTGACTGCAGATTTTCGCTGGCTACTCGTCTTTCAGTCTCCATTGGTGTTGTAGCTCCAACCGGACAGCTGCCGGAAGAGGTTACTCTAAGGGCTTACGGTCCATTTGCTGACTATCTGAGGAAGCATCCTTTCCACCATTCTCAGGTAGAAAGGAATGATATGGGGACTTTCACGTCATTTGATTACACACTTCTTGTGACTGATGAACTGGTTGATGAAATATTGGCTCTCGGTGATAAAGTGGAGATTACTTTTCCGGAAAAGTTGAGAATGAAACTGCTTCATAAGATTGGACGTATCAGGAATAGATATGTATAAACGTCTTTATAGAATTAAAGCATCATTATACTTATAATCCTATTTATCATCACTACTTAGTAACAATTTTATGAAACAACATAGGCAAAATAATAGATAGTTTTATAAAATTTATAGATAGTTTTGAGATTTCTTTACATAATAGAACTTTATATAGTAATTTTAGGATTTATAACGTAAAAACAAATAATATAAAATTTAAGTTATGGATAATAATTCTTATTTATCAAAAATAATACAATGGACTGTTCTTTTACCAGATGGTAAAGAATTAAAATTTGAGAACCCAATGTCAGAGTTCGAAGATGAAGAGAAAAACACTATACAATATACTAACTCTCCTGAAGAATTCCATAATAAATTTGAATCAGACAATGAGTTCAATACTCCGTCTACTATTTATCCTGAAGATTCTCAAAATCGCCAATCTGACGGTGACTCTCATGTGCTATTATTGGATATTTTACAGGATCTTTATTACGTAACTCATTTAGATTTACAAAAGAATGATAATAATGTAGACAGAAAGCTTGAGTTTTGCGATAATTGTTGGAGTGCTTTACGAGTGTATTGGCGATGTTTATTGGAGTTAGTAAAAGAAAAACAAAATCTCCTTGACGATGACAATAACTCTGAAAAAGGGGATATACTTTTTATAAAAAAAGGGCGTAGTTATCGTAAATTTATAAATAGCATGGGAGAACCTTATACTACTCGTTATTTTGTATATAGATTATTAAAACCTCTTTACTCATTAAGACCTAAATCTATGACTTTGGGATATTGTACAGACATAATATGTAATTTCATTGAATTTCAAAAGTTTTGGAATAATGGGCTTGTTTTATTCGCTGATATTTTATTAAAGATACAAAAGATAGATAGTGTAAATAAATTGGAACGTATTTTAAAAAAGATAACACAAGGGAGTGAGTATAAGATATTTCAAAATAGATATATATTTAAAAAAGGTTGTTTTATGTTAGCCAAAGTAAAATTTGAACATATAAAGAAAGATGTTTTATGCTTTAGCGGACTTGGTTCCAGGAAAGATGTAAAAAAGCCCAAAACAATTAAAGAAGAAGAGGCCATTAAAAAAGCTATTGAGACGATTATGCAATCAGGATATTTTAGAAATCCATATCTTGTAGAAGTTTCAGACAAGATTCGTTATTATCTACCAGATATGACATATATAACCTTTGGAGAAGCTGAACTAGTAAAAGCAATAACCAATGAAAAGATTAGTTATAATCCAAGAATGTTCTCGTGTTGCGAAAGAAAAACTTTTGCAGACTTTAATTGGAATGGCTGTCAATCATACAAAATGATTGTGAGATTTGCACCTTGTGAATTGTGTCAGTATCAAGTAAATTTGTTTGAAAAGCTTTACAATGGTAAAACTATTTACGGAAAACCTACTGAACTATTGAAAAAAAGATCTGAGTTTGATGAAATAGCTATGAATATTTATAATAAATTGCAACATATTAAAAGGTCAATATAAGAAGTGATTGTATGAAAAAGAGTTGTATCAAAAACACTTATACTAAAGTTTACAATCAATAAAGATTACAGTGTAAATCTCATTTCATATTTCACAATATATAATTTAAGACTTAAATCACTAAATAGTAATGGGATAATAAATGAATTATCCCATTACTATTTAAATTTATATAGAATATCGTAAAATATTATTTCTATTATATCTGCTTAAATATATCTTTTTATATATAATAAGCAGAATTTTTGTTATTCACAGAAATTCCCTCTGTTTCCTAGGTTTCTAATACTACTTCTGTTTCAAGGTCCAGTCCGAAAGTCTCCTTCAACTGCAGATAATCAAAACATAGAGCCTTCGGTCGGTTTACTTTTACCTTCTTAACCTGCTCTCCATTCACGATGTCAATGGTGTAGTCAGGGAGTCCGCTGGGCAGAAGTATGGTGAACCTGTCCTGTTTCAGTCCCAAATATGAAGCATGGGATTTCAGGTAAGACATGATGGTGGACCAATTCGAGCGGTTGGAAGTTGAACCTGCATTCCGGCTGTTGAACAGTGATGCAACGGCTGCTGTGTTCAGATAGAGAATGGGACGTGCTTCCTTAAATTCTATATCTTCCTTGACAGACAACGGACGGAAGGATTTCATATACCTTATACGGTAATGTGCCTTCTCAATACATTTCCCTGAAGTCTGGAATCCCTGAAGCATACTCCAGAAGTCCGATATCTCTGAACTTTCCTGAGCCAGCTCATTCTGGTTGCGTATTCCTTTAACTGCTGTTTCAAAAAACTCCGCATAGCTGAAAGGTACGTCAATGACAGTCTCTAGTGTCCTGAAGGTGGCCAGTGGGATAACCCAGTTCCCGAATATACGGTCATGGATGGTTTCATTCTCCAGTTTCGCAGCCAGTTCACGTTTGGTAATGGAGTATATTTCCGGAAAGTTCTTTTCAAACAGTTCCCGGTGCCCCAGTATCTCCAAAGTGAGGTGAGTAAGTCCCATATTGCAGACCGATACAAGGTCTTCATAAGCCCTTTTCTCATTCTGGTTGAATGATGTCTTTGAAAAGGCAAGGAAGATAACACGAGTATAAAGTGCCATATCCTGTGTCGGCTTGTCCTGACCGCAAAGGGCTACACCTGTTGTAACAATGGTCTGTGCTGCCATCCCGTCTGTATTCGTATTCTTCTTGGTCTGGCCGCCACCGCCCCAGAGTCCTTTCAGATAGGCTATTTTGCGTATGTCGAGGTCGTTCTTGTATTCATCAAGCACGGCAAGAGTATTGACGGCCTGTGACACACGGTCGTTCATGGCCGGTACAGAGGTTACTCCAAGGTTGGGCGGATCTACTCCGTGCAGGAAAAAGGACTGGAGGGAAGTAGCCAGGGTTGTCTTACCAGTTCCTTTCTCACCGAAAAGGTTCAGGATGGGAAAGTGGCGGGTACGTCTGAATATGATGTCACGGAAGAGGGTGGCAAGAAGGTAACAGAAGGCTACACTTGCATTTTCACCGAACACTTCCATCAGTCTTATTACGTAATCATACAGTTTTATTCCGTTACGGTTCTCATGTACCATGAGTCTTTCAAACTGGAATATCTCCGGGTTATTGAGATAGATTTTTGACGTGGCCGGTATATAGAAGGCCTTGCCGTTGATTCCACGTACAATACCCAAATCATCAACGGTATTGAATGTACCTGCAAGGAATATTCCGTTACCGAAAGCGAAGAATCCTTCAGCTGCATTCCAGCCGAGTTTTCTGATACGTTCTGCCGTATCGGTCTTTGAGTACAGGTATTCCTTTACACGGTTGAGTTTGTCTATCTTGGCCAGCCATACATAGTTGCCCAGTGAGCCGACCTTCTGCTGAAAGTTGCTTAACGAGCAGAGTTCTGACTCCTTCAGTTCTATGACCCTGCATACATTGTACATATTCCTCATACGGAAGATTCTGGTTCCGTTTATCTCATCCTCGATATGGAACAGTGGTTCCATTATGAAGTTGGAGATTCTTGACGGTTCATCATCATCTTCACCGATGGAGTAGTAACAGTTTTCTCTGACGAACAGACCGAACTGGCGCAGCAATTCAGCTTCACGCTGCATCTCGTTCATGGCCGCAGGTTTGTCGTTCCTTCTCCTGGCTTCCCCACGTGCCTGGGTAACGGCATCACGCCATAGCTTTACCTTGCCGTGCAGTCTGGAGAGCTGTTCTATGCACTGGTCATACACAAGCTGGTCTTTTATATAGCGCAACAGGTCAGCGATTTCCGCAACACACTTTCTTTCCTCTACCATGGAACCGGCTACCAGAAAACGTTTCTGCGCCAACCAGATGATAAAATGCTTTTCCGGAAGTGAAGTATAATCCTCCCTGCTGCGGATATAGCTGTCGGCATCATTCTTGGCATATTGTACTTCTCCTTCTGCCTCGGATGGTATTTCTGCAAAAGGAAGTTCCCTGACTGTTACATGGAATCCTTTTCTTATGGCTGCAGCCCCGTTGGTCATCACCGCCTCAAATCCAGGCCCGTATGGCTTGCCTTCCGCAATATCTGAATCTGGAATGAAACAGAGTGAGGATACATACTTCTTCAGCTGCTCGAACTGGTTGTCACTCCAGGCTGTTCCAAGTGACGCTACTGTATTGTCGTATCCAATCGACTGCATTCTCAGGACATCAGGAGCACCTTCCACAATGATATAATAGTCGGCATCACGCAGTCTGGCGGCACGGTCAATACCGAATACTGTTTCTCCCTTGAAGTAAATCATGCTTGTTGCCGAGTTGATATACTTGGGAACTTTCCTGTTGTCTCCGATGTATCTGGCCGTATAGGCAATGATGCGTCCCCATCTGTTTCTCACGGGAATCATGATACGCTGTCGGAACATGGCGTATGTGTTTCCGTCCTCACCACGCTTGAACATACCGAGTTCGTACAGCAGTTCTTCGTTCAAAGCCTTGCTTCTGCAGAAATCCATAAAGGCCTGACCGTCCTTCGGTGCATAGCCTATTCCGGCAAAGGCACAGAACTCCTCATGCCACCGACCGTATGCGTAGGCTCTGGCATCAAGGCTCTCTTCCTTGTCTGTTGCTCTTAAATTTTGCAGGAAGAAAGACTGTACTGTATCGAGAACTGTCAGAAGTGACTCCCGGTGCCTGGCTTCGGCCATCTGTTCCTCACTGCACTCTTCTCTGATGTATTCTACCGGAATATTATGGTTCCTGGCAATAAATTCCACTGCGGCACTGAAGGAAAGGTTTTCCTTTTCCATTATAAACGTAATGGAATCACCGCCACGGTTACAGCTGAAACAGTGGAAGAGATTCTTGCTTGGGGTAATGGCAAAGGAACCGGTCTTTTCGGAATGAAAAGGACAAAGTCCCATCAGTGTTGAACCTTTTCTGGACAGTCTGACATAAGGACTGAGTACGTCTTCTATGGCAAGTTCCCTTACTTTCAGTATGGTTGTTTCGCTTATCATAACGTACTGAGCAGGTTCCAACAATCGATTATTGACTGGCCGGAGTATTTCGGACGGTTGACATTATTAGGATTGAGCGGTTGGATATATCCGTTATCTCTGTATTTTTTGAGTGTCTTGTTGCTGATACCGAGTTCAGCACAGGTGCGCTTGACTGAATAGACACCGTTTGGATCGCACGCTGGTCTGATTTCTTTCATTATTATAAAAATCATTATGAATGTGCGATACAAAAGACCTGTCAGGCTTTATTTTTAAGTAGTAAAACTATAAGCTGGTGAACAAAGGTTACTGACGCACATTCCTGTACCTACTATAATTGCTTTCTTTATATTTCATAGAGTATCACGGCTAAATTAAACATATATAGTTTATCACTATTAAAATATTAGCCATAATATGTTTGTCATTTATCTTTTTTTGACTGGTCTTTCTGCCTGTTTCGGCTGACTTTCATCAAAATAGTCCTGGGTGGTACGCTGCAGAAGCCTGAGGTCTGCCGTGCGGTATTCCACCTTACCCGGTCTTTTATAGGAAACCACCTTTCCCTGACGTTTCCACCTTTCTACATTCCTGCGGCCAAACAGCTCGTATGCCTTCCTCTGGCTGATGAATTCAGGATCATCCTTGTCGACTTTCAATTGCCTGACAATTCTGGAGGATAGGTCATTCAGAAATGTTTCGTATGGTATAAGATGATCCAGAAACTGTAATATCTTCATATAAACCTGATTTGGTTTCTATACTGTTCGTTTGACCGTAATGGTATGGTTTTCCCTGTCAGTCCTGGTCTTAAACTGACGGTTGTAGATGGCACCAAGCTCTGAGGCCTGTGTACGGACGCTTTTCAAACGTGAGATGGGGAATGAAACGGATTCACCTACTTCAAGGGCAACAAGTGCCGGACGGATTTTTTCTAAGTTTTCAGACATAATTGTTGGATGTTTAATATTTAATGTTTAACTTTGTATTCACCAAATGAATAGGTTACACCACAAAGTAACATAAAATGGTTTATATAACCAAATATTTGTTTGATAATTTATTGTTTAAGATGTATTTATTGAAAGGAATCGCATGGATAATGATATAAAACACGTGCATGTAGGTCAGGCTATCGACAAAAGACGAAACGAGCTTGGATTAAGCAAATCTGAGCTTGGGCGCAAAATAGGTGTACCGCAGCAGCACATAAACCGCATACTGGAAAGGGAGACAATGGAAACGAGCAGGCTTATTAAAGTCAGCGAAGCATTGGACTTCAATTTCTTTTCCCTTTTCTGTCCGAAACAGCATCATATCTCGGCACACCTTGCAGCCGTTTCATTGGATGGAAATGCAAACAACCTGATAGGTGATGCAGAACTGGCCGTACAGCTATCCAGCGAAAAGAAAGAAACAGAGAACCTGAGGGAAACAATCAAGCTTCTGAAAGAGCAGATAGAGAGTCTGAACTCACAGATTTTACGACTTGATTCAAACCTGAAGGATAAGGACGTGATTATTGAACTATTGAAAGATAGGAAATAAACAATACTGAAATTTAAATGAATGCGTCATCTCGTTACAGAGAGGTCAAATCATTCATCCTTAATATCTATTGCAACTGTTCCAAGCATTGTATCAAGATGCATACAGATTACATACACAAATATTGCATCTTATTGAAATACAGATATGTATTGGAGAGGCACAAGCTGCGATAGAATAATAATGCTAAGAAAGTAGCAGCTTTAGAAAAAAGTCATACCAAAGCGCATACACTTCACATACACCGGCAATGTAACCTATTGGGGAATAATCGTATATGAAAGTGGCGCAGGCTGCAATAGAGGAATAATCTCTTAAAAATATTATTTTTATATCAGGCTGTA
>artificially_reared_2__coassemble_22_pt1 | contig 172010 bp, 127 predicted proteins | sample artificially_reared_2__metabat2_high_PE_035 | metagenome-assembled genome bin artificially_reared_2 | reverse complement strand
TTAGAACCACCCATGATAGCAGTGAAAGGACGTTTGATATCTTTCAATACGTTGTCAACAGCCTTAACTTCTTTTTCCATCAGGTAGCCCAACATCTTGTGGTCTGCATCGAAGTAGTCAGCGATAACAGCTGTAGAAGCGTGTTTACGGTGAGCTGTACCGAATGCGTCCATTACGTAGCAGTCAGCGTATGAAGCAAGAGTCTTAGCGAATTCTTTCTGAGAAGCTTTCATTGCTTTCTTAGCATCTTCGTAAGCAGGATCTTCTTTTTCGATACCTACTGGCTTACCTTCTTCTTCAGGATAGAAACGGAGGTTTTCAAGCAAAAGAACTTCACCTGATTTAAGAGCAGCAGCAGCTTCAGAAGCTTTTGCACAGTCTGGAGCGAATTTTACTTCAACACCAAGAGCAGCAGAAACAGCGTCAACAATCTGGCTCAAAGAATATTTAGCGTTTACTTTGCCTTTTGGTTTACCCATGTGTGACATGATGATCAAAGCACCACCGTCAGCAAGGATTTTTTTCAATGTAGGAAGAGCACCGCGGATACGAGTATCGTCAGTGATTTTACCTTCTTCGTTCAAAGGCACGTTGAAGTCAACGCGTACGATTGCTTTTTTACCAGCAAAGTTGAATTTGTCAATTGTCATCATAATCTTAAATATTTTAATTAAAGAGTTTTTTCTTTATATTTCTTAGATGCACGCAAAGTTAGCAAAAAAAAATAATAGAAGATATTTTGCGGGAATTATTTTCATTAATACTCTTGTTTACTTGTATTTATTTGAATCCATTTGAATTTGGGGTTAAAAAAAAGGGATGTATCATTTTGCAGATACATCCCCGTCATGCTTCAAAGTTGTTGTTTTATTGATGTAACAAAACAGACGTTCTTTATTTATATATGTATTAAGGTTTAAAAAGCTTTTTTCTTACAGCAGTAACTGTATATTATATGATGTACTATACAGTATATATAAGGTATATGTTTTTAATATATAGAAATAAAAAGCTGTAAGTCAGATGCTGCATTTTCTAATGTTTCAAACTGAGATTTTACAATCAGAAATTGTAGTTCAGACTCAATCCGAATACTTTGTTGGTACGGCTGTATACATCAGTTCCCGGAAGTTTTGTTCCGTTATAGTTGTCCGATGTTTTGCTATAATCGCTATAGTTGGTCCAGAAATATGCAATATCCATATTAAGTGATTCTGTGAAGTGTACTCTTGCACCGAATCCCAATGAGTATGAATCGCAGTAGAAGCTTGTATCAGTCTGGAAACTGTCGCTCAGTCCGTAGTTTGTTTTCTGGAAACCTCCACTTAATGTAAGTCTCTTAACTATATCCCATTCTATACCGGCAAGATATTCATGTGTACCATGTTTAAGTGTTTTCTGTCGGTCGTTTAACATTCCGGCATGCTTGTCGTCGAAGAAATGATATTCTACAGATGCGCGCAATGTAGGAAGAATTTCATATTGTGCAGCCACACTCAGGAATGCAGGAATATCGTTTGGAGTCTGCTCTCCATCGGCGTAAGGCTTAATAACTTCTTCAGGAATGCTTGCAGGTACATCAAGTTTTGTTGTCTTGTTTTCGATATTAAGGTTGGTAATAAACTCATACTTTGCAGCAATATTCCATTTTCCGAGTTTTGCATCAACGCCGATTATAGGTGTGATACCCCATCCACTCTGCTGGCAGTCGAGTTCCATTGTCATAAGTTCTTTTCCGCCAAGTTCCTCAATAAGTCCTGCTTTCAGATATCCTTCATAACTACTTTTTACATAGTTCATTCTTCCACCTACATATGCCGACAACCAGTCGTTTATTCTGTAAGACAATCCGAGCTGTGTACCGAAAATATACTGTGTACCATCCAGTGCACTGTTGATATTTACCTTATCTGCTCCCACAGGCTGACCAGCGGCTGCTGTCTGCTGGAAAATTCCGGCCTTAACGAGAGAGTTGAACATAGGAAGTCCGTTGTCGAAAGAAGCTTTACCACCACCACCGGTAATTGCAAATCCTGCAGAGATAGTCCAGTCGCCTTTTTTGTATAGTCCCTGGAAAGAAGGTATGAATGGTGCTGAAGCAGTACCTTCATAATACTCGTTTACATCCATAAGTTCAGGAGTAGTAGGGCTTGACATACCTTTATAAGTCTTATAACTTGCGTTAATTCCTCTTGTCTGGTATGCACTCTGACCTGTAAGCGACAGATAGAATCCGTCTTTAGGCAAAAAAGATAATCCGGCCGGATTACTATATACTCCGTCAACGTCGATTGATGCGCCGCGTGCCACCATTCTTAAAAAAGCGGCATGTTGGTTAGTGTTAGTCAGATAATCACCTGCGAAAGTTGCGTTTGAAACAATGAGCGACGCTGCGCCAATAATCAAAAATTTCTTCATTTCTCTATTATTTCTTGGTTATAGGCCGACAAAGGTACAGCTTTTCTTCTGTAATTCCAAATATATTATGCTGAAAAGCATAATTAGTGGTCTTTTTGTCGCATTTTTAGTGTTGTTTTCAAGTGTTCAATAATAGTTGGAATATAATAATGGTTTTTTTGAAACGGTTTAAAATGAAACTATGTAAATGCATTCTGGCCTTGTCTGATTATTGTTCTTTACTTTTAATGTCGTTCTTTAATTATAGCTTTGTCATTTGCCCATAATATTATTATTATCCTTATAGATAACTTATTGTAAAAAACGGAAAATAAATAATAAAGATACAAAACTGATTTTGTAATGAGTACAAATATGTATATTTTTGTAATAAATGATTTTATAAACTAAAAAACGTATAAGCTTATGAAAACTAAACTATTATTATTGACTTTATTTGTGGTGTTATCTACACGGTTTTCTTTTTCACAAGAAGTAAGTTATCAGTTATCGAGTCATATTCTTGATATCAATTCGGGATATCCGGCCTCTGATGTTAAGATAAGTCTTTATAAACTAAGTTCCGACAATGAATGGCTTTTGCTGGATGAGAAATTCACTGACAGCAATGGAAGGATAAAGGATTTCCTTCCGCAGGATAAAGATAATAAAGGGATATATAAGCTGACATATCATGTAGGCGATTATTTTAAGAGTAATGAGCAGGATAGTTTCTATCCTTTTATAGATGTGGTTTTCAGTATTAAGGATGAAAGTCATTACCACGTGCCCATAACATTATCTCCTTATGGATATTCCACATACAGAGGAAGTTAAGTTATGTCTGCCCAAAGATTTTGAGTTTACTGTGACGGTCTTTTTAGTAAAACGCTCTCACGTTTTTATCTTGTCACGGTAATGCCGAGGCCTTGTCACAATTGTGCTGAGGCCTCGGCACAGTTGAGGCAAGGCCTTATCACAGTAATGCTAAGGCCTCGGCATTACTGTGCCGAGCCGGCAATGTCATAACATTTTAAAGCATGATTGGTGTTATTAATAGATGTTTATTATTTATTTCTAGTTTAATTCTTTCATATTCAGCCTGTTCTAAAAATAAAGGTTTGAATGTTATATTTTGAAAAGACAATAAACAAATTTGGCTGTTGGAGTTAAAAGATTTATTTTTGCATTATAAAACCGATTGGTATTTCTTTATCTGACTTACACATATCGGAAAATCTATGTCAGTTCCGTTAAACCTATAAACCTGTAATTGTAAATGAAAAAATCAAGTTTCAGTAAAGCTTCTGATGTAGCAGGAAATATACCTGGATTCTCCAACAAAGATATCTGGAATGTAACCTATCCCATATTATTAGGATTACTTGCTCAGAATATAATAAATGTAACCGATACTGCATTTTTGGGACATGTAGGTGAAGTTGCCCTTGGCGCAGCAGCTATGGGTGGTCTGTTATATATATGTATATATACGGTAGCCTTCGGTTTCAGCATAGGCTCCCAAATTCTGATAGCAAGGCGAAACGGAGAACAGAATTACCGTGATGTAGGACCTATTATGCTTCAGGGAAGTGCATTCAGCTTTCTTATGGGACTTGTTTTAGCTTTGGTGATGTTTGTCTTTGCGGGGCCCATAATACGTCTTCTCATAACATCCGATACCATCTATCAGGCTACATACGAGTTCTTTACATGGAGAGTATGGGGATTTCTTTTTGCCTTTCTTAATGTAATGTTCAGAGGCTTTTATATAGGTATAACCAGGACCAAAGTCCTGACCTTGTCTTCTGTGGTTATGGCAGTGGTAAATGTTGTTCTCGATTATGGTCTGGTATTCGGAGAATTAGGATTGCCGGAAATGGGAGTTAAGGGAGCAGCCCTTGCTTCTGTTATAGCCGAGGCGTCATCCCTTTGCTTTTTCCTGTTGTATACATATTATAAGGTGGACTTGCGTAAGTATGGATTTTACAGGATGTCGGGTATAGATTTCAAACTTGTGGGGCGTATACTTGAGATATCAATGTTTACTATGGTGCAATATTTCCTTTCCATGGCTATATGGTTTGTATTCTTTATGGCACTCGAAAGACTGGGCCAGAGAGAACTTGCCATAGCCAATATAGTAAGGAGTGTGTATGTAGTACTTCTCATACCTGTACAGTCGCTTTCTACAACAGCCAACTCTTTGGTAAGTAATCTTATCGGAGCTGGAGGTGTAGACCGCGTTTTACATCTCTTGCACCGCATAGCCGGAATATCGTTTGCCATAATGATATTCTGTGTAGGCTTTACCATGATTTTCCCCGACATAATATTGTCGGTGTATACAAGCGACGGAACATTGTCCCTGGAATCGGTTCCGGCATTGTACGTGGTATGTGTCTCCATGCTTATAGCATCATTTGCCAATATATATTTCAATGGAATATCAGGTACCGGAAACACTCATGCTGCACTTTGGATAGAAGTGGGGGTACAGATTTTCTATGCCTTGTATGTCATAACTGTAGGAATGGTTCTCCGAAAGCCGGTAGAAATATGTTTCACCACCGAACTGATATACTATTCGCTCCTTCTGATTTTTAGTCTTTTATACCTTAAAAAAGCAAAATGGCAGAATAAAAAGATTTGAGTATATTGATTTTTTTGTATTTTTGCAGCCTATTGTGTATTTGTGCTTATTGGGGACATATAAGCATGATAATAAGACAAACAGGCAGATCAGAATAATAAAAAAACTAAATATATATGTTCGATAATTTAAGTGAAAGACTTGAGAGATCGTTTAAAATATTGAAAGGTGAGGGTAAAATCACCGAAATCAATGTTGCGGAGACTCTGAAAGATGTGCGTCGTGCCTTGCTCGATGCCGACGTAAACTATAAGGTGGCAAAGAACTTTACTGATACAGTAAAGGAAAAAGCCCTTGGTCAGAATGTGCTTACAGCAGTTAAGCCAAGCCAGTTGATGGTCAAGATTGTGCACGATGAACTTACAAAGCTCATGGGTGGCGATACTGCTGAAATAGAATTGAAAGGTCGTCCGGCTGTTATCCTGATGTCTGGTCTTCAGGGTTCTGGTAAGACAACTTTCTCCGGTAAGCTTGCACGTATGCTCAAAGCTAAGAAGAACCGCAAGCCTTTACTTGTAGCGTGCGACGTATACCGTCCTGCTGCGATAGAGCAGTTGAAGGTTCTTGGCCAGCAGATTGATGTTCCTGTTTACTCTGAAATAGACAGCAAGAATCCTGTGCAGATAGCATTGAATGCAATTCAGGAAGCTAAGGCAAAAGGTTATGACCTTGTGATTGTGGATACTGCCGGTCGTCTGGCTATCGACGAGCAGATGATGAATGAGATTGAAGCAATCAAGAAGGCTATCAATCCTGATGAAACACTGTTTGTTGTTGACTCAATGACTGGTCAGGATGCAGTAAATACAGCACGCGAGTTTAATGAACGTCTTGACTTCGACGGTGTTGTGCTTACAAAACTCGATGGTGATACCCGCGGTGGTGCTGCTCTTTCTATACGTACTGTGGTAAACAAGCCAATCAAGTTTGTGGGTACAGGCGAAAAGCTTGATGCTGTAGACCAGTTCCACCCTGCACGTATGGCCGACCGTATCCTCGGTATGGGTGATATTGTTTCTCTTGTAGAGCGTGCACAGGAACAGTATGACGAAGAAGAAGCAAAACGTCTTCAGAAGAAGATTCAGAAGAACCAGTTCGACTTCAACGACTTCCTTACTCAGATTCATCAGATAAAGAAGATGGGTAACCTTAAGGAACTTGCTTCTATGATTCCGGGTGTAGGTAAGGCTATCAAGGATATTGATATCGATGACAATGCGTTCAAGAGCATTGAGGCTATCATTTATTCTATGACTCCTCAGGAACGTTCTCATCCTGAAATCCTGAATGGTTCACGTCGTACTCGTATTGCTAAGGGTAGTGGTACAAACATTCAGGAGGTTAACCGCCTTCTTAAGCAGTTCGACCAGACTCGTAAGATGATGAAGATGGTTACCGGCAGCAAAATGGCAGGAATGATGCAGAAGATGCAGAAAATGAAAAAATAATATGGTATGGATACCGGGTGTTTTTATACCTTGTTCCGTAACTGTTAATGTAATATAGATTATATATATTATAATTATATAGATTAAGGCATATAAATTGTGATGTGAATGGTTGTATCATGATTTATATGCCTTTTTTTATGATTTATATGTTCGGGATAGTTACGAAGTACTTTTTTATTGCTGTATTTTTATCGTGATTTGTCGCAATATAACTGCTTGTTGTGTGTTAATGCATTGAATAATAGTTGGTTGGCATGTCTCTTTAGTTTTCCTCCTGATAGTGGTCAAGTATTATGTTTATCGGTAAATTTGCATAAACTTGTTTATTGTTTAAATTAATATTCTGTATTATGGAAACTTTAGAAAAAAATGTATTTCTTTTTTGGATTTGTTTATCATCGATTTTATTCAGTGCGTGTACATCTACTTCCACTTCAGGAAATGCCGAGGGCAAAATATATACGGTCCCGGTACGCGACAAGATTTCTGATAACGATTTAATATCATTGAAGGACGATATAGCCAAAGTAGAATATGTACCGTTAGAAACAAATGATTCGTGTCTTATCAGTAATATTATATCTTTGCAACTGACTAAAGAATATATCTTTGCCTATAATGGAAAAACAGATCAAGTATTTCAGTTCGACAGGAAAGGTAAGTTTATACGGCAAGTAGGAAGATTGGGTAGTGGTCCTGGTGAATATTCATTGATAACAGAAATTGCAGCGGATGAGGAATCTCGTGAGCTATACCTTTTTCAGTACGGCGATATCCCATTGGTATATTCGTTTGACGGCAAGTTCCTGCGTTCCGATTCTATTATAGGTACCAATCTTCACCCTACAGCCAGTGGAAACCATATTATAAAAGGATTAACAATGCTTCCTAAAGAGTACTCTCCTTATCCATATATGGCATATGTACAAAGTAAGGATAAAAAAATACTATCGTCTGTAATACCTTATAATAAGTCATGGGATGAGGAATTCAACTTTATGCAGGATATAGTTTTTTGCAAATCTTTGGGAGGAAGTGCTTTGGTTCATACCGAATGTAACGATACAGTATTCCGCGTCTCTGATTCAGGAATAGAGCCTGTATGTGTACTTGAAAAGAAGAATTCTGTGAACTATAATAAGAATATTGCAGATATAAGAATATTCAAGGAAAATCCCGTTGAAGATAAAGACATCCAGTTGGCAGATATGTTTGAAACAAACAAATATATATATTTCAGATTTATGTTTGCTGGTTCTGGAGATATCTATATTCAAAGGTTGTCGAAAAAAGATGGTCAATTATTGTCTCATAAAGTAAATGAAAAATATATTGAAGCAGGAACGGGATTTCCAATGAATAATCTGTTTGGACTTGAGAACGATTTTGACGGAGGTGCACCATTTTATCCGATGGTAAGTGTGGATGATAATACTGTGGCTCAACTCATACCATCTTATTTATTGGTACATATAAAAGATGAAGGCTTATTGCCTGCACTTCCGGAAGAGTTGGCTGGAATAAATGAAAATGCTAATCCTGTTGTAGCATTGTTTACGTTTAAGTGATATGAAAAATAAAATACCGAAGATTATTTATAAATTCTTTTTAATATTTACCGCAATTTTGTGTCTGAGTGCATGTTACTCCAGAAAGAATACTGCTGACGATATTCTATCCGAAAGTGAAAGGTTGATATGGAGCTCACCAGACTCAGCAATGAATGAATTGCATAAAATAATAAATATCAGTGAATTGAGTGAGGAGAAAGGGGCATTGTATTCTTTGCTCCTTTCTCAAGCTATGTATAGAAGTGGAAAGATAGTTCCTCCTGATTCATTAATAGACAAGTCACTAAAATATTATTCTTGCAAAAGCTCCGATTCCAGGCACATAACATTAACCTATCTCTATAAAGGATATATCTGTCAGGAAAGAGGTGATGACGATGAGGCTGTGTTTTATTTTAAAAAAGCAGAAGAAGCAATGCCATCTGTGGGTGACAGACGTATACATTTTTTAGTTTACACAGCTTTGGGCAGGATTAATGGCAGTTACGGACATTATGAGATAGCAACAGATTATTTCAAGAAGGCCATAAATTTGAATTTGTCTGTTCCTGTATGGGAAGCTATGGAAGGCGGATGGGTATTTACCCCTTTCTGGATGATAAAGAATAATGATATGTATCTTGAGGAGGTAAGATTAATGTATGAGAAACTGTGTGAACTTATAGACAGGATGGATTTTAAACTGCAATATAGCGTTTATTATCAGATAGCTGTCCGGCTTATTCAGAACAACAGTCTGGATAGGGCTGAGAAAATTTTGATTGAAGTTGCAGGGAATAATACCGACAAAGTGCTTAGATATAAAGCTCTTGATGCGTTGGCAGATATGTATTACATAAAAGGTGAGAAAGCCATATCCGACAGCCTTTACATCTTGGTACTTGATTCATGCAATACCCCGTTTAAGGCTTCTGTTTACAGAAAACTGTATAAAAGAAGTATGGAAGAAAAAGATACTGCATTGATTATAAAATATATGCAAAAGTATATAGAACAACAGGATTTACTTTTTTCTTCATCATCAAGGGATGAACTGTTGAGGATTGAAAGACAGTATGAGATGTCGGGTCTCAAATTGCAGAATGAAAAATATAAGAGTAAATTCGCTTTGGGTATAATCATTACGGCATTATCGGTTTTTATATTAATTGCTATTGTATGGTTCGGATGGAAACTATTCAGAAAGCAAAAATTGGATATGGCCGAAAAGGTGAAACATGATGTAGCTTTATTACAAAAGAAAATAGACAGTTTGCAGGAGTCGATGAGTGAAAATGCCGGAGAAAATGAGTCATGTCTTAAATTGATTTCCGAACTTGAACGTCAGAAGAAAGAAAAGGAAATAAGAGTACGTCAGCTTGAGCTTACTTTCAGGGCCAAGAATATATATCTTTCGCCTGATATAATTGAAGCTGTTCAGGTTTACTTAAATATAATAGATTCAGGCAACCCTGAATATAATCCGTCGGCTGACAGGATAAAACTTGAGAAGTGGATTAATATTTCTTCGTATGGATGGGCGGATAAACTGCAAAAAAAATATCCTTCTCTGACAAATGGGGAGAAGGATATATGCTATTTGTGTTTTCTGAATGTTTCTTTAGACAGAATAGCCTTGATACTCGACATACAGTCGCGTTCTGTGGAAAGAACTGTTTATAGGATTTCCCGAAAAATGAATCTACCGCAAAGTGGCAAGGACTGTTTTCTGGAGCATATAAGGAATCTGTTTTTAGACAGAACTGTTCATCACTCGTAAAGCAAATATTTTCTGCGGATATTTTTGTATTTTATAAGGTCATTTTCCCATGCTTTGCGGATTTCCTGTTCCGATTTTCCGCTTAACATGTCCAGCCTTACCTGGTTTGTACCCATAAGCAGGTCAAACCATTGAGGACGAGTCAGGAATTTATCGGTTAGGTTCATTTCCTTGAACTCATTGTACAGTTGTATGACATATTTGAGTGAGAATCCCTTGATGCCATCATTTCCGGAGTCTTTCCTCAAATCTATGCCATAACATAATGTATTTTTGTGCAATGGGTTCTTGTCGAATCCTTCCAGTGATTCAGGAGTAAAGCTGAAATGATATTTATCTTTTGGAAGTAGTGGAGAACCTAAAACCTGGAAAGGGAAATATGTGCCGCGGCCTACACTTACGGATGTAGCCTCGAACAGACATAACGAAGGATACAGCTCTATTGACCTGTCGTTGGGAAGATTAGGCGATGGCTTTACGGGCAGAGAATAAGGATTGCCGTGCTTCCAGCCTTCTACCTTAATAACTGAAAAGTTGCATTTAAGATTGTTGCCCAACCAGCCTTCTCCGTTAATCATTCCGGCTATCTCGCCTATGGTACAACCGTGAAGCACAGGAACAGGAAGCATGCCTACAAAACTTTTATATTTTCTCTTAAGAACAGGTCCGTCTACATAGTCGCATGGATTGGGGCGGTCGAGCACTAACAATTCTTTGTTGTTTTCGGCGCACGACTGCATTACATAATATAATGTACTGATATATGTATAGAATCTTGCTCCTACATCCTGAATATCGAATATTACCATATCAATATTACGCATGGATTCCGCCGATGGCTTCTTGTTTTTGCCATATAACGAAACTATTGGAGTTCCTGTTTTTACATCCTTGCCGTTTTTTACTGTTTCACCGGCATCTGCATTACCCCTGAAACCATGTTCGGGCGCATAAAGAAACTTAGGACTATAGCCTAAAGAACACAAAGTATCAAGAAGATGTGTGCTACCCACAAGAGACGTCTGGTTGGCTACAAGAGCAAATTTCTTGCCTTCAATTTTATGTATTAGTTCCCTGGTATTTTCAGCACCATTTACAACTTTAGCCTTTCCATCGAAAGGACATAATACCAATAACAGTAAAAAAATAATATATTTCATGACAGATAAATTTTTTTTGTTAGCTTTGTAGGATAATACAAAGATAGTAATTATAGCAAAGATAGTAATTATAGAATTAAAACAAATATATTGAAGATAATATGGACCCATTGGCTTTGATTGATAAATTTTATCCTGAAGAAAATGAATTGAAAAGAATACTGCTTACTCATAGCCGTTCTGTAGCCGGCAAGGCCCTTGATATGGCTCGCAAGCATCCGGAACTGAATCTTGACCTTCAGTTTATAGAAGAAGCAGCCATGCTTCACGATATAGGTATCTTTCTTACAGATGCCGATGGGATATTCTGTTTTGGCGACAAACCATATATCTGTCATGGATACCTTGGGGCCGAACTTGTGAGAAATGAAGGATATCCGCGACATGCCTTAGTGTGTGAGCGTCACACGGGAGCCGGACTGTCACTCAAGGCTATTATTGAAAGAGAACTGCCTATACCTCACCGCGATATGCTTCCCGTAAGCCTGGAGGAACAGATAATATGTTTTGCCGACAAGTTTTTCTCAAAAACTCATCTGGACAGAGAAAAGAGCGTGGAAAAAGCAAGAAAAAGCATTGCCAAACATGGTGAAGAAGGACTTGCAAGATTTGATAAGTGGTGTGAATTATTCCTATAATGTAAGTCAAGTATTAAAAATACATTAAAAAACAATGCCAGTAAGCATTGTAATTGGTTGATTATGCTTACTTTTGCACCGCAATATTGTGTAAATTTTTTATAATGACATCGTTTAAAAGGACTACATACATATTTATTTCTTTGTTTGTGCTTGGTTTTTTGTCGACTTTTTATGCTGAGGCTCAGCGTGTAAAGGGACGAAAATCGAAGCAGGTTAATACATCTGTATCAAAATCAGACTCTTCGGAAGTTGATTCATTGGCACTCGATTCTGTTGCTCTTGATTCATTGGCGGCAGATTCATTGGCAACAGATTCTGTGGAAAAGAAAGAACCTATTGATGCCCCGGTAGTGTATGAGGCAAGTGACTCTATTGTCTTTACTAAAGACGGGATGGTTCACTTGTATGGTTCGGCTAAAGTTAATTATCAGAAGATTGAATTAACTTCGGCTATCATTTCCATGAGTATGGACAGCAGTACAGTATTTGCCAGAGGTGTGAAAGATTCTACCGGTGTAGAATCAGGACTTCCTGTCTTCAAGGATGGAGAAACTCCATACGAATCGAAGATAATGAGATATAACTTCAAGACAAAGAAAGGATTTATCAACAGTATTGTTACCCAGCAGGGTGAAGGTTATGTAACCAGTCAGGATGCCAAGAAAAATGCAGATGATGAGATTTATATGCAGCGTGGTATGTATACTACCTGCGATAATCACGACCATCCGCACTTTTATCTGAAAATGTCTATGGCCAAGGTCAGACCAAAGAAGAATGTTGTGTTTGGTCCTGCCCAGCTTGTGGTAGAGGATGTCCCTCTTCCTATTGCCGTTCCTTTTGGTTTCTTCCCGTTCAACAGCAGTTACTCTTCGGGTTTCATCATGCCAAGTTATGGTGATGAGCTTAACCGAGGTTTCTATCTTCGCGACGGTGGATATTACTTTGCTCTGAGTGACAAAATGGACCTTAAGATTCTTGGTGAAATATTTACCAAAGGTTCGTGGGGACTCTCGGCTGCATCAAACTATAATAAGAGATATAAGTATAGCGGCTCGTTTAATGCCAGCTATATTGTTACCAAAACCGGTGACAAAGGTATGCCGGATTACTCTGTTTCGAAAGACTTCCGTATACAGTGGAGCCACAGACAGGATGCAAAGGCAAGTCCCAACAGCTCTTTCTCTGCAAGTGTGAACTTTGCGACAAGTAGTTATGACCGTTCGAGCCTTAGCAGTTTGTATAACCCTCAGCAGTATGCCCAGAATACAAAGGCTTCCAGTGTGAGCTATTCGAGAAACTTTCCTGAAATAGGACTTAATATCTCCAGTTCTTTCAATATTACTCAGAACACCAGAGACTCATCGGTAAACATTACATTGCCGGACTTGAATATCTCTCTTAACCGTTTGTATCCGTTCAAGAGAAAAAAGGCAGCCGGAGATGAAAGATGGTATGAGAAAATATCATTGCAGTATACCGGTAGTATGACTAACAGTTTGAGCACTAAGGATAACCTTATGTTCAAGACTCCGCTTACACAGTGGAAGAACGGTTTCCAGCATAAGATACCTGTTTCGGCAACATTCAACCTCTTTAATTATATTAACATTGTTCCTTCTTTCAATTACACCGAAAGATGGTATCTTAATAAGATAAAGAGGAGTTACGACCCTACACTGAACACTTCGGACCATATACGCAGGGATACAATTAACGGATTCAACCGTGTATATGATTATAATATGTCTGTACAGATGAATACAAAACTGTATGGTATGTATAAACCTCTCTTTATGAAGAGTAAGGAAATTCAGGTAAGACATGTGTTTACACCTACTGTAAGCTATACTTATACGCCTAATTTCGGAACTTCAAGGTTCGGATATTATGATACATATACTTATACCGATGAACAGGGAGAGGTTCGTACTGTAGAATATTCTCCTTACGAAGGTATGGCATACGGTGTTCCGGGAAAGACAATGTCGCAGAATATATCGCTGTCTGTCGACAATAATCTTGAAATGAAAATGAAGTCGGACAAGGATAGTACAGGATACAGTAAGATAAGTCTTATTGACCAGCTTGGTGCTTCGATATCATACGACGTTGCCAATAAAAAATGGAGCGACCTGAGTATGAATCTCCGATTGAAATTTCCAAATAACTATACGTTCAACATGAATGCTTCGTTTGCTACATACGCTTACGAGTTCGATAAGAACGGTAATGTAGTAGTGGGCGACAGAACAGAATGGTCGTATGGTCGTTTCGGACGATTCCAGGGATATAGCGGTTCGTTCTCTTATACTCTTAACAACGATACCTTCAAGAAACTTTTCAGTAAAGGTGACAAGGATGAAGGCAAGGATGGCAAAAACAAGAAGGAAGGAGAAGATGAAGATACTGAAGATACCGAGACGGAAGCCGAAGAGCAGAATAAAAACTCGAATATGAGAAAGACAGAAGCTGCTACTGTAAGTTCCGACGGATATCTTGCTTTTAAATTCCCATGGAGTGTGAGTTTGAGTTACAGCTATAGTATTCGTGAGGATAATTCCAATAAGGATAAAATTAATATCAAGACAATGAGATATCCTTATAAGCTTACTCATTCTCTAAATATTTCGGGTAACTTTAAGATTGGTAGCCGATGGAATATGAACTATTCTACAGGTTACGACTTTACAACAAAGGAAATGTCAATGACAACTCTGAATATTACACGTGACCTTCACTGCTTTAATATGAGTTGCGGACTTGTATTCGGGCCTTATACATCATACAACTTCTCGATACGTGCCAACTCGAGCATGCTTACAGATGCTCTTAAATGGGATCAGAGAAGTAATACCGGTAGTGCTGTTACATGGTATTGATGAAATATTTCTTATGAATAACAAAAAATGTCAGATACTTTCACTCTTACTTTGGTGGAGTTATGGTATCTGACATTTTTTTATTGTTGTTTTTTACCAGTCGATAGCTGTTTTTCCGTTCCTTACCAGATATTCGTTAGCTCTGCTGAAATGATGATTTCCGAAAAATCCGTTGTGTGCAGAAAGCGGAGACGGGTGTACTGATGTGAGTACAAGATGCTTGTTGCGGTCTATAAAAGCTCCTTTCTTCTGTGCATATGCACCCCATAGAATAAAAACAAGTCCCTCTTTCTCTTCTGCCAACTTTCTAATTACGGCATCGGTAAATTCCTCCCAACCTTTTCTCTGGTGAGATCCGGCCTGGTGCGCTCTGACAGTAAGTGTAGCATTGAGTAGCAGCACTCCCTGTTCTGCCCATCTTGTGAGATTTCCCGACTGTGGTATAGGCTTTCCCAAATCATTATTTATTTCTTTGAAAATATTAACCAATGAAGGAGGAGCCGGCACACCATCGTTTACAGAAAAGCAAAGGCCATGTGCCTGTCCCGGGCCATGGTATGGGTCCTGACCTATAATAACGACTTTTACCTTGTTGAATGGACATAGATTGAATGCATTGAATATCAGCTTTCCGGGAGGATATATTGTAGCTTCCTGATACTCTTTTCTTACAAAATCTGTCAACTTTATAAAATAGTCTTTAGAAAATTCGGGAAGAAGTACTTCTTTCCATGTTTCCTCTATCTGTACGTTCATGACAAAACTTATTTGTTGTTTATGTTATTTATACTATTATATATTCTATTTTTTACTATTATATATTCTATCATTTATTCTATGTATATGTCTTTTATCCTATGTATATGTCTTTTTATCCTATGTAGATGTACAAAGATAGGGATTTTGAGGCATTAAATGTTTTCTGCAGCCAATAATATACAAAAAAACAGGGCACCGTCAAGTAACCCTGTTTTTATAATTTAATTTGTGATTTTATTCTAATCTCATTCTAAACTTATTCTAATCTTATTCTAAACTTATTATAATCTAACCTTATCTTATCTTGATTTTATCCTAATCTTATTTCTAATTTTATTTCTGTTGATTATAGAATATAAGTTTACTAATACTAAATCAGATAAGTGGCATTCCTATAGCTTCGCATTCTTTTCTCATGTCTTCTGGCCAGATGCTTGCCTGAATTTCGCCTATATGACCTTTTTTAAGGTATAGCATACATAAGCGTGACTGTCCTATACCACCTCCAATGCTAAGAGGAAGAGAACCTTCCAAAAGTCGTTTGTGGAAGTATAGTTCCTTTCTGTCTTCCTTTCCGGATGATGCCAATTGGCGAAGTAATGCTTCTTTGTCGACACGGATACCCATTGATGACAATTCAATAGCACGGTCGAGTACATCGTTCCACACCAACAAGTCACCGTTTAATCCCGGTAAACCTGTAGTCTGGTCTATTGTACTGTAGTCATCATAGTCTGGAGCGCGAAGGTCATGAGGTTCACCATTGCTGAGTTTGCATCCAATACCTATAATAAACACAGCACCATATTTCTTTGTAATGAGATTTTCTCTTTCCTTCGGTGTCTTGTCTGGATACATCTGCAATAATTCTTCAGCATGAATGAAATGGATGTCTTTAGCAAGGAAAGGTTTAATCTGAGGATACATCTCACAAACCATATATTCTGTGCGGCGCATTGCCGAGTATATTCTTTTAACTATACTTTTTAGAAAATCCACTGTTCTCTGTTCAGGAGTAATAACTCTTTCCCAGTCCCACTGGTCTACATAAAGAGAATGAAGGTTTCCTAATTCCTCATCAGCTCTTATGGCGTTCATATCAGTATAAATACCATATCCCGGTTCTATATTATAGTCAGCAAGAGTTATACGTTTCCATTTAGCAAGTGAGTGTACAACTTCTGCTTTTTTTTCTCCAAGATCTTTTATAGGGAAGTTTACTGCACGTTCCACTCCGCTCAAATCATCATTAATACCCATTCCCTGAAGTACAAATAATGGGGCTGTAACTCTTCTTAGTCTTAATTCTGAAGACAGATTCTGCTGGAAGAAATCTTTTATTTGTTTGATACCTAATTCTGTTTGTTTTAAATCTAATAGAGCTTTATAATTGGTCGGTTTTATTAAGTAACTCATGATATTTGGTGTTATTTAGTTTATTATTCTTTTATTGGTTTTGATTATTTGTCGGCAAAGATAAGTATATTTTGTAAATGTGCAATTGTTTGAGGATTAAATCTTATCAAAAAGTTTCTAAATTTATGATGTAGACTATAAAATGATAGTGAAATATTATAGTGGATATTGTGGTAACTGTGATGGTTGTGATGGTTGTGACGGTTTTTATACAATGAAATTTATACAATAGTGTTTGTTTCAGGTTAGCTTGGTAATTTGTTTAAGTTTGTTTTTTAAATGAATTTTTGATGGTAAATAGTTATTTAATTCCGATTAATTTGTATTTTTGTGGTCCGTAAATGTTTATAGTGATATATTCATTTATATCAGATGTTTCGTATGCGCCCGTAGTTCAATGGATAGAATAGTGGATTCCGGTTCCATAGATTGGGGTTCGATTCCCCACGGGCGTACAATTTAAGGTGGTTAATATATTGTTAGGCAGTATGTTAACCACCTTATTCGTATGCAAAGGAAGGATTTTATTTTAGGGAAAAGTTATTGTTGTAGCTGTTGGGCACATTATGGCAAACCAGCTCCGTCTTTAATTGTTTCCAATAAATGGATTGTTTCAAGTCACTATAGAAAGAGAACAAAAATTCCTGTGTGAAAATTATTCTATGACAAGGAGCAAGCAAGGATCAATTTCAAACAAAAATCAATACCTTTGCAGTACATATGAGATAGACAAAACAAAAGTGGAATATCGGAAACGAATAGGAAGGAAAGGAGAAGAAACGACCCAAGTTGATGTCCTTTTTGAGTTAATAATCAATAAAAACGTTAAATCTTCACCCTTTAGAATGTACAATTAAAGACAACGACCATATTTCTGACTTATTACCTATAAAATATTGAGTAATAATCGGTTGTAAATACTGTCTATATGACAAATCAATTTAACCATGTGTAGATATACTTTTTTTTACAATAGTAAAGTCTTCATCTATTAGAATAATTTTCTAAACAAATATCTTAATTATTTCAATTCATTGCATAAACCATCATAAATGCAAAATATTTCCTTAACTTTGTTACGGATAAGAATTCTCATGTATTATCATAACTTTTGGGCTTTCAGAAATAAAGATACATAAAATGAGTGTTCTGCCTGTTTCTTAAACAATATTTCTTATATAATTATATAAAACAGAGGTTTACAGTATTATGTATTTTCTAGAACTTGTAGGCTGTATAGTAGGTCTGGTTTATTTATGGCTTGAGTATAAAGCCAGTATTTATTTTTGGCCTGTAAGTATAATAATGCCTGCCATATATATGGTAGTATACTATAATGCCGGCTTATATGCAGATTTTGGTATAAACATATATTTTATGCTGGCATCTATATATGGCTGGATTATGTGGTATAAAGGACGAAAGGTTTCATCTGAATCTTCTGTCATAGAAATGCCTGTCACACATTTGAACATGAGCTATTTAGCTGTAATGGCTTTAGTATTTATTGTACTTCTCATAACAATATCATTTATATTGATAGAGTATACAGATAGCAATGTTCCATGGATAGATAGCTTTACAACTGCATTGAGTGTTATAGCATTGTGGATGTTATCGAGAAAATATGTTGAACAGTGGCTGGTATGGATTGTAGTAGATATGGTTAGCTGTGGATTGTATGTCTATAAATCTCTGTATTTTACAGCTGTGTTGTACCTCGTTTATTCTATTATTGCTTGGGCTGGTTATAAGAAATGGAAAAGTATGATGTATGAATGATAATTTTATAAGTTTTGATTTTAATTGTGAAGCGGTAGTTGTAGGCAATGGAGACTACCCGACTTCCAATATCGCAATATCTTTTTTACGGAAAAGCAGATTGGTGGTTTGTTGTGACGGTGCAGCCGATAACATGATTAGGACTGGATATATGCCAGACTTGATAATAGGTGACGGTGATTCCATTTCTGCGGAGAACAAGGTTAAATATAAGGATATAATTTGTATTAATCCGGATCAGGAAACCAATGATCAGACCAAGGCGGTTGAGTATCTTGCAGGTAAGGGATATGATAGGATTGCAATAATTGGTGCAACAGGCAAGAGGGAAGACCATACTTTGGGTAATATCAGTTTGCTTATGGAGTATCATAAAAAAGGAATATATGTAAGGATGTATACTGATTATGGTATGTTCGTGCCGGTTAGAGGTTCTGCGGTTTTCGATTTTCCTGTAGGAAGCAGTGTTTCTGTTTTTGGATTTGGAACTACCGGTATGAGTTCTGATGGACTTAAATATCCTATCAGGGATTTTTCTGCCTTGTGGCAAGGTACTCTGAATGTGGTAGAGAAAAGTCCGTTTGTTATTAAAGCAGACGGAAATTATATAGTTTATGTTTGTTATTCAGAATCTTTGCAAGTATAAATATCGAATTAACATATAACTCAAATAAACTTTTTATATTATGACTTATACTTTTGAGATTTGTGCCAATTCGGCTGAGAGCTGTCTGGCAGCACAGGAAGGTGGAGCACACAGAGTTGAACTTTGTGCGGCTATGCCTGAAGGTGGTACTACTCCTTCGTTTGGTGAAATTAAACTGGCTCGCAAATTGATTGATATCCGTTTGCACGTAATTATCCGTCCTCGCGGAGGTGATTTCCTTTATTCTCCATTGGAACTTGATATTATGGAGGAAGATATCCGCGCTGCAAGAGAAGCAGGAGCAGACGGTGTGGTATTTGGCTGTCTTACTCCTGATGGGGAACTTGATATGCCGGCCATGACAAGACTGATGAAGGCTTCTGAAGGAATGGCTGTTACTTTCCATCGCGCTTTTGATTATGTTAAAGACCCTAAGAAAGTTATGGAGACTCTTATAGAAATGGGGGTAGACAGAATTCTTACTTCGGGACAACAGCCTTCTGCCATTAAGGGTGCGAATCTTCTGGCCGAGCTTGTGAAACAGGCTGACGGAAGAATTATAATTATGCCGGGATGTGGTGTAAACGAATCAAATATTGCAGAACTTGCAAAGATTACAGGTGCGTCGGAATTCCATTTCTCTGCCAGAGAAAACAGAGAAAGCCGGATGCAGTTACGCAACCCGGCTTTGTCTATGGGTGGACCGGTTGTTATCGACGAATATATTAATCCGGTAACGACTGCTAACCGTGTCCGTAATACTATCAAGTCACTTACAGACCATGTATAACGTGAATCATTTGTTCACCTAATCCAATGGTATAACCATCTATTTCGAATACTACGCGGTTGAATGTGTCGCCTATGATAAATACAGGCAGATGACCGCCGTTATTCAGTTTCATGTTTTCGGCTATCTCCTTGCGTATCTTACCGTCGGTATCGATACCATAGGTGATAGTTGAAGGCAGATTAGGGAAATCTTTTGGATTGAATTTCTTGTATGATTCTTCGTCTGGGAAGAGCAATACCATCTTACGTCCCCATTTTTCGAAATCGTCTTTCTTGATTTCTATGTCCTTGAGGGCATGATTTGTAGGTTCCTGACCAACTCCTAAAATTCCGACTACAAAGTATCCTCTGCCTGTGGTGTTGAGAATTGTAGTCTCTTCTTTTGTATCTACGGTCTGGTATTTTGATTCAGAGTTGAAGCTACCTATTACTCTTATTTCTTCTGCATTGTCGCGCATCACAAGCTCAAGATTTGTTGTCTTGTCTTCTTCTATAGTGAAGAATGTGATATTGCTCATTACACCTCCGTTGGCCATACGGCTTCCTGTTACAAGCATGTAATATCCTGTTTCGAGTGCTGTTCCGTTTTTAAGAAGTGATTCCCATGTTGTTTCATCGTATGGGTAGTTCAGCAACTTGAATGTTCCGTTTTCGTATTTTGAGATACTGAAATGAGAGTAATATTTAGGGTTCGACAAACGTGAAATAGGTTTGTAGGTAGCCTTAAGTGTACCTTCCAAAGGCTGGGATGAAACAGCTGCATCGAAGTTTACCTGTACTCTTTCATTGTTCTGCATGTAATATATGTTTCCGTTTACCTCGTCTTTCCATGCAGGAATATTAAGACTTCTTGCTGCTGCTACAAAGAATATATCGCGTGAATTGGCATCAACTACACGACTCTTCCATGTACCTGCCGGCGATGTTACTGTAGATCCTGTGTTAAGGTCGGTACGGATAGTAAGACTGTCTTTGCACCAGTTGACAAGCTGCTGAGGATCTTTCTTGAAGCTTTCGGCAAGAGTTGCTGGAATGTTTTTCTGCAGATAAGAACGGTATGGTGTAAGAAGCTCGAGATCGATGCGTGGAGCAAGGATGTGCTTTACATCTGCATCTGCAGGTGTGTTGTACAGATGGTCTTCAAGTACAGAACATGGAGTGTCTCGAAGGTCTTTGTCGGATACTGTACTCAACAGTTGCATTGCACGTTCTCCCATTTGTTTCTGGGATGCGTTCTTAAGGAACTGCATTATTTCAGCATAGTTGCCTCTTGATTTGATTATATACTGCTCAACCTCTTCGGCGTTTAGCTTTACTTCTTCGGCAAATGCCTTAGCCTTTTCTTCTGTAGGGAATGTTCCTACGTATGCATTTCTTATGGCATCTTCTTCTGCCATGCGGCGAGTGTTCTCTGCACGCTGTTCTGGAGTAACTTCAGGCATCTTTGCATTTTCAGCAGGAGGGATAATGTCCATAACCTCTGTGCTGAGTTGTCCTTCTGTCATGTTAAGAATTACATCGGCTTCCTTGTCTTTGCCGAATGATATTTTCTTTATTCCGAACTTGTCGTTGTTTGATGCGATAACAAGCATGTCGCCAAGACCGGCTTTAAGAGTTGCCTGACCGTTGTTGTCGCTTGTCTTGTGAGATACTGTAAAGAATTCGGCATAGTTGTATACCTTGAATTCTACATTTGCGCCGCTTACTGGTGCTCCGTTTTCATCTTTTACTGTTACAGTTACAGGGGCACTTGTAGCATAATTGTCGATGATGTTGATTTCTGTATAATTGGCTGTTTGTTTCATTACGTCTTCCGGGCCATTATATGCGCCGAAAACTTTTGTGTGCATAAGCATGCCTCGGCTGGCTGGTGCATTAAACCATCCTAAGTTGAGTACAGGTTCCGGTTCGCATGCTCCAAGGAAGAACCATTCGCCGTCAACCCATGCTTCAACCCAAGCGTGGTTATCGTCGGTGTGTGCCCAGCGTGGAGTGTATACCTGGCGTGCTGGAATACCTACTGAACGTAATGCAGCAACAAGGAATGTGGATTCTTCACCGCATCTTCCGTATGCTGTTTTAACAGTTGCCAGGGGTGCGCTGGTACGGCTGTCGGAAGGAGTATAGACAACCTTTTCGTGACACCAGTGATTAACTTCCAGTACGGCATCATGCATTGACAAATCTTTTACTCGTGGCCATAATTCTTTCTGGAATACTTCACGTGCATTGTCCATATCTTCATTGTTGATACGTATAGGAAGTACGAAATGACGGAAAAGAAGGTCTGGGATATTCTTTCCCCATGAAGATACCTTTCTGTTTTCAAGTGAGAGACGTACGTTTTTCAGGAAGAAATCTCCCGGATGGTCGGCAATGTCGCTAATTGCCATGTAGGCGTAAAGAAACTGCATGGCTTCACGCTCTTCCTGAGTCATTTCCTGATTGAAGACATCAAACAGGTTGCCATGATTCATTACCTGCTGTTTTGCGGTAAAGTCGTTTTCTACTTTTGCGCGGAAATCTGCTTCCTTAATGAAGTGATTATCCGACGTACATGCAGAGAAGCAGCACGCTGCTGCCAGACTGATAGTGTAGATAAATTGTCTAAACATAAGTGTGTATTTAGTTAAAATTAATTTTCGGATAAAGATACAAATTTTGATTCTTTCGGGATAGTTTTTTATACAAAAATGTCCCTTTTAAAATCAGTTTTTGACTTTTTGGCTCTTTTAGATTCTAAAATCTTACTTAAAATGGGAGATATTTCTCATTTTTTTATAAAATACAAGGTCAATATTCTGAAACTCCGATTATTTTTCTTATTTTTACTTCGTTAAATATATTAACTATGCCGTTTGGTATTATCGATTAATATGAAGTGTAAAAAATATATGGTTAAGAAGAGTCTTTTAATTTTATTGTTTGGTTGTTTTTTTGTGTGTTCTTTGTTTGCCCGTGGCTATTCGGCTCATGAGAGTTTAAAACTGCACGAAGGCTGGGAGTTCTCAAAGGCTGGTACTGATGAGTGGCGTAAGGCTGTGGTCCCGGGTACGGTTCATCAGGATTTGATTGCTCATGGTTTGCTTCCTGACCCATTTTATGGTATGAATGAGGATAAGGTGCAGTGGGTGGAAAATGAAGACTGGATTTACAGAACTTCTTTTAATGTAACAGATGAACAATTGGCAAGAGACGAAGCATCTCTTGTTTTCGAGGGACTTGATACATATGCTGATGTATATCTTAACGGGTCTTTATTGCTGAAATCGGATAATATGTTTGTGGGGTACAGGATTCCTGTCAAGGATGTGTTGAGAAAAGATGGCAACAAGCTTATGATTCGTTTCCGTTCTCCGATTAATGAAACTATGCCTCAGTGGGAAACCGACGGGTTTAACTATCCTGCTGATAATGATCATAGTGACAAACGTATGAGTGTGTATTCAAGAAAGGCTCCGTATTCATACGGATGGGATTGGGGTATTCGCCTTGTTACATCGGGTATTTGGCGTCCGGTCTCTCTTGAGTTTTATGATGTGGCATGTCTGAATGATTTTTATGTACGTCAGTTGTCTGTTTCCGAAAGTGAGGCTGATATTGAGAATAGAATCGAACTTGATGGTGTTTGCGATGAAAAGAAGACTGTAGAGGTTTCGGTTACAGCTACTTTCGGTAATGAAGTTGTGAAGGAGGTAAGAACTGTAGAGATTGTTCCGGGAGAAAACTCGGTGATGATACCTATGAAGATTGTAAATCCTCATTTGTGGATGCCTAATGGCTGGGGAGAACCTTGTCTTTATTCATTTGTGGCATCGGTAAAGGCAGACGGAGTGGAAATCGCCAAGAAGGAACATAAGATTGGTCTGCGTGATGTCAAGGTTGTTAAGGAAAAAGATAAGGATGGTGAATCTTTCTATTTTATGGTAAACGGAAAACCGCTTTTTGCCAAAGGGTCGAACATGATTCCAAACGATGCTCTTTTGCCAAGGGTTACTTCCGAAAGATATGAACGTCTGATGGAGGATGTAAAGTCTTCTAATATGAATATGATAAGAGTATGGGGCGGAGGAATTTATGAGGATGATGCATTCTATGACGCTGCCGACAAAAATGGTATTCTGATATGGCAGGACTTTCTTTTTGCATGTACAACTTATCCTCATGACCCTACTTTCCTTAAACGTGTATCTCAGGAGGCTGAGTATAATATAAAGAGACTGCGCAACCATGCTTCTTTGGCTATGTGGTGTGGTAATAATGAAATATATGAGGGAATGAGATATTGGGGGTGGAAGGATAAGTATTCTGAGGAAATATTCAACGAAATGAAGGAGGGATATGATGCCATTTTCCATAAGTTGCTTCCTGAAATGGTAAAGACTTATGACCCTGACAGATTCTATATGCATGGTTCGCCATACGAAGCCAATTGGGGACGTCCTGAAAGTTGGAAAATAGCCGACAGTCACAACTGGGGTACATGGTACGGACAGAAACCTTTTGAAAGTCTTGATAAGGAAATTCCTCGTTTTATGAGTGAATATGGTTTTCAGGCTTTCCCCGAAATGAAGACTATACGTACTTTTGCTTCTCCTGAAGATTATGCTCTGGAATCGGATGTAATGAATGCCCATCAGAAAAGTACTATAGGTAACTTCCTTATAAAGAAAACTATGGCTTTGTATTATAAGGTTCCTGAAAAGTTTGAGGATTTGGTTTATGCCGGACTTGTTCTTCAGGGACAGGGCATGCGACATGGTATGGAGGCTCACAGACGTAACCGCCCTTACTGTATGGGAAGTTTGCCATGGCAGTTGAACGACAGTTGGCCGGTTGTTTCGTGGTCGTCTATTGATTATTACGGAAACTGGAAAGCTATGCAGTATCAGACTAAGAGGGCTTTTGCTCCTGTTTTAGTTGATGCCATTAAAGAGGGTGATGATATATGTTATTATATCATGTCCGACAGGCTGGACGACTTGAATGTGACTTTATCTTTGGATTTGATGAATTTCGACGGAAAGATTCTCAGAAAATTCAAGAAAGATGGTGTCTTGAAGGCTAATACCTCTGTTCTCTTCCATAAGGAAAAGGAAATTGATGCTTTGGATGGCAACAATCCTGCCAATACAATGGTAAGAATGATTGTAAAATCGGATAAGGGTGATATTCTTTCGGATGAGTTGTTTTATTTTGCTTATCCTAAAGATCAGATGTTACCTGATTCTCCTGTAAAGTATAAAGTGAAATACAAAGAGGGAGTTTGTGAAGTTACCCTTAAGGCTGAAAAGCTTGCAAGGGATGTCTTTATAGAAGTTCCTGTTCAGGGAGCAAGATTTACAGACAATTTCTTCGACCTTCTTCCGGGACAGAAGAAAACTGTTGTAATATCTTCTCCAGAAGGTTATTCACTCAAAGATATGGAAATAAAAATACATCAGTTGAGTGATATACAGTAATGGGTTATTATGGATTATTATTGGTATCATTTAAAGGTTACCGATTATAATGAATACCAGTATAGTGTAATAATACAGAATATTAATTTTAAACTTTAATTATATAAATCATGAATCCTTTATCTAAAACCAGTTTGTTGGGATTATCGTTGGCAGGATTGCTTTTTGCTTCTTGCTCGTCTCGTGAATCTGTTACTGCCGATTATCAGGTAGTTCCTATGCCTTTGGAAATATCTGCACCTCAGCAGTCTTCATTCTTGTTGAAGAATGGTGTTACTGTCTATTATCCAGCCGGAAATGAAATGATGAAGCGTAATGCTGAGTTTCTGGCTTCATACATTAAGGAACAGACAGGTATTGAACTGAAAACTCAGGAAGGGGAGGGTGCTGATGGTGGCATCGTTCTTAAACTGGGATTTGAAAATGAAAATCCTGAAGCATATCAGCTTATAGTTACAGGTGATAAGGTTGAAATCAGCGCTCCTACCGAATCGGGTGTTTTCTATGGAATACAGACTTTACGTAAGTCGGTGGCTGTAAGTCAGGGTGTTGACGTGCAGTTGCCTGCTGTGGAAATAGTTGACAAACCTCGCTTCAGTTATCGTGGTATGATGTTGGATGTGGGACGTCACTTCTTTACTATGGATGAGTTGAAGACTTATATTGATATTCTTGCTCTCCATAATATAAACCGCTTGCACTGGCATCTTACAGAAGATCAGGGATGGAGAATTGAAATTAAGAAATATCCTAAGCTAACCGAAGTTGGTGCTTTCCGTAAGGAAACTGTAATAGGACGTAATTCCGGTAAGTATGACGGTAAACCTTATGGTGGTTTCTATACTCAGGAACAGGCTAAGGAAATTGTTGAATATGCTGCCCAGAGATATATTACTGTGATACCGGAAATCGACCTTCCCGGACACATGCAGGGTGCTCTTGCTGCTTATCCTGAATTGGGATGTACCGGAGGCCCTTATGAAGTATGGACACAGTGGGGAGTTTCAGAAGATGTTCTTTGTGCCGGTAATGATAAAACTATACAGTTTATTAAGGATGTATTGGCAGAAATAATTGAAATCTTCCCTTCTGAATATATTCATGTGGGTGGTGATGAGTGTCCTAAGGTAAGATGGACAACTTGTCCTAAGTGTCAGGCTCGTATCAAGGCTTTGGGATTGAAGTCGGATAATAAACATACCAAGGAGGAAAGACTTCAGAGTTATGTAATTCATGAGGCAGAGGCTTTCCTTAACGAAAATGGCCGTCAGATGATTGGATGGGATGAAACTCTTGAAGGTGGTCTGGCTCCTAATGCTACTGTAATGTCATGGCGTGGCGAAGGTGGCGGTATCGAGGCTGCAAAACAGAAGCATGATGTGGTTATGACTCCTAATACTTATCTGTATTTTGATTATTACCAGTCTAAGGATACAGATAATGAACCTCTTGCTATTGGCGGATATCTTCCAATGGAACGTGTATATAGTTATGAACCTATGCCATCGGCTCTTTCTGAAGAAGAACAGAAACATATTATTGGTGTTCAGGCTAACGTATGGACTGAATACATGCCTACTTTCAGTCAGGTAGAGTATATGGTGCTTCCTCGTATGGCTGCTTTGTGTGAATCGCAGTGGTGTACACCCGATAAGAAGAATTATGATGCATTCTTGCAGAGACTGGTTAATCTGGTAGAAATTTACAAACTTAAGGGATGGAATTATGCTACTCATATATTTGATGTTATGCTGACTCTTTCTCCTAACAGTGAAAGTGGTACTCTTGATGCTGATGCCCGTACCATAGATAATGCTCCTGTATATTATACTTTGGATGGCAGTGAACCAAACATTCAGTCTCAGAAGTTTGAAGGTGTTCTCAAGATTGACAAACCATGTGTATTGCGTACAGTAGCTATTCGTCAGGACAGTAAGTCTCATATTACTACTGATACAATTCGTTTCAGCAAGTCTTCAATGAAACCTATTACTATGCTTCAGCCTATTAATAAAGGATATGAATTTACTGGTGCTACTGTATTGGTTGATGGTATGACTGGTAATATGAATTATAAGACTGGAAGATGGCTTGGTTTCTATAAAAATGATCTTGAGGCTGTAATCGACTTTAAGGAAGAAACTGAAATTTCTTCTTTGACAATGCGTACACTCGTAGAAAAAGGTGACTGGATTTTCGATGCAAGAGGTATTACAGTTTCTGTTTCAGATGATAATAAAGCTTTTAAGGAGGTTGCTTCTGAATCTTATCCGGCAATGAAGGAGACTGATGCCAACAAGATTTATGTACACAAACTTGATTTCTCTCCTGTAAAGACTCGCTATGTAAAGGTTAAGGCTTTGGTTGAACACAGTATTCCTGCATGGCACGGAGGAAAGAGTAATCCTGGATTCTTGTTTGTAGATGAACTTACTTTTGAATAATCTGTATCTGGTTTGATTATTTGTAAAGTACCGGTTGGTATTAATTGGATAAATTTTAGCTTGATTTTGAGTAACTCATTACTTGCATACGGGTAGTGGGTTACTCTTTCGTAAAATAATAAATATATATTATAATGAATTTAAAGAAAGTATTTGCATCGGTGCTGATGGGTGCATCAATGGGAGTTTTACTCACTAATATGACAAGTTGCCAGCAGGAAGTTGCTGCCGGTAAATTGTCTGTTACTCCCGTTCCAAATGAGGTATCCTGGCAAAGGGGTGTTTTTAAAATGGATTCATCCACATCTTTGTGGGTTGAGGCTCCGGATACAGATAAGAAATATCTTGAAGCTTATCTTGAGGCTTCTCCTCTTAATATGACTAAAGCTGATAAGGAAATCTCGGATAATCAGATGGTATTGAAGGTTGTTGATAGTCTTCCTGGTATTACATCTCCCGAAGGTTATGTGCTTAATGTTAACAAGAATGGCATAAGGATTGAAGCTTTGTCGGGTGCCGGATTGTTTTACGGTGTGCAGACTTTGTTGCAGATGGCTTCGGATTCTGAAGAGATTCCTGCTATAGAAATCAAGGATGAGCCTCGTTTTGAGTATCGTGGTATGATGCTCGACGTTTCTCGCCATTTCTATGATAAGGAGTTTGTAAAGAAACAAATCGATTTGTTGGCTTATTATAAGATTAACCGTCTTCACCTGCATCTAACCGATGCTGCCGGATGGCGTATTGAGATAAAGAAATATCCACGTCTGACTGAGTTTGCCGCATGGCGTCCTCAGGCTGTTTGGAAAGAGTGGTGGAATGGCGACCGCAAGTATTGTGAGGAATCAGACCCTCAGGCTAAGGGTGGATATTATACTCAGGATGATATCAGAGAACTGGTTGCTTATGCACAGCAGAATTATATCACTATCATTCCGGAGATTGAGATGCCTGCGCATTCTGAAGAAGTTCTTACTGCTTATCCTGAACTTTCATGTACGCATGTGCCATATAAGCAGGCAGATTTCTGTGTCGGTAATGAAAAGGTTTTCGAGTTTCTTGAGAATGTGTTGCTCGAGGTTATGGATTTGTTCCCTTCACAGTATATACATATAGGTGGTGATGAGGCTGGAAAAGCATCCTGGAAGACATGTAAATTGTGTCAGGCTCGCATGAAAAAAGAGAATCTTAAGGATGTGAATGAACTTCAGAGTTATATGATTCACCGTATGGAGAAATTCCTGAATGAACATGGACGCAGCTTGTTGGGATGGGATGAAATTCTTGATGGTGGTCTTGCTCCTAATGCTACTGTTATGTCGTGGAGAGGTACTGAAGGCGGACTTAAGGCCGTGAGATCCGGACATAAGGCTATTATGAGCCCGGGACAGTATTGTTATCTTGATGGATATCAGGATGCTCCTTATTCGCAGCCGGAGGCTATTGGAGGATATCTTCCTTTAAGTAAAGTTTATAGCTATAACCCGGTTCCTGATTCTTTGTCGGCCGATGAGGTTAAACTTATTTATGGTGTACAGGCTAATTTGTGGACAGAGTATGTTCCTACTCCTGAACATGTAGAGTATATGTTGTATCCTCGTATGATTGCTCTTGCTGAAGTGGGATGGTCGAAACAGGAGAACCGTTCATGGGATGATTTCCATGCACGTGCTCTTAAGATAGTAGATGAACTTAAGGAAAAAGGATATAACCCGTTCGATTTGAAGAATGAAATTGGTAACCGTAAGGAAGCTCAGGCACCGATACAGCATTTGGCTTTAGGAAAGAAAGTTAAGTATAATGCTCCGTATTGGGAAAACTATCCGGCTAATGGTGATGCTACTTTAACTGATGGTTTAAGAGGCGGATGGAATTATAATGACCAGCTTTGGCAGGGTTTCGTGACCAAGGATAGAGTTGATGTTGTTATAGATTTGGAAAAGGAAACAGATATCAAATCTGTAGCGGCCGATTTTATGCAGATTTGCGGACCTGAAGTGTTTATGCCTGCCAAGGTCATTATCTCAGTTTCTTCGGATGGTGAGAACTTTAATAAACTTACCGAAATAGATAATGAGGTTGTAAGAGACGATCAGGTAACCTTCAAGAATTTTGGGTGGACTGGAGAAACTAAGGGTAGATATGTACGCTATCAGGCTTTGGCAAGCGATAAGTTTGGTGGGGTTCTGTTTACCGACGAGATAGTTGTTCAATAGTTCATTTATTTTGTCTGTTTATAATTTTAGTAATAAGTAATAATATAGTATATACAGTAATGAAGAAAAGTATATTATTTTCTTTGTTGTTCTCCGGTTTGGTATCGTCTGGTTTCGCACAGGAACCGGTTGATTATGTGAATCCTTTCATTGGAACAACAAACTATGGTACAACAAACCCTGGAGCTGTGGTTCCGCAGGGTATGATGTCGGCTACTCCGTTTAATGTTATGGGGTCGTCCGAGAATAAGTTCGACAAGGATAGCAGATGGTGGTCTACTCCTTATGAAGTGAACAATAAGTATCTTACCGGATTTTCTCACGTTAACTTAAGTGGTGTAGGATGCCCTGATTTGAGTTCATTGTTGCTTATGCCTACTACCGGTGAACTTAATGTTGATTACCGTTCGTATGGTAGTGAGTATACTCAGGAAAGTGCTACTCCTGGTTATTATACAAATTTCCTGACTAAATATAATATTAAGTGTGAGCTTACAGCAACTCAGCGAACAAGTCGTGCCCGTTTTACCTTCCCTAAAGGTGAGGGACATTTGCTTATGAATCTTGGTGAAGGTTTGACTAATGAAACCGGTGCTACAGTAAAGTTTGTAAGTGATACAGAAATAGAGGGCTCAAAATTGTTCGGTACCTTCTGTTATAACCCGCAGGCTGTTTTCCCAATGTATTTTGTTATGAGAATCAACAAGGCTCCTGTCGAAAAGGGATATTGGAAAAAACAGAGAGAAATGCAGGGTGTTGAGGCTGAATGGGATATTCACTCTGGAAAGTATAAACTGTATACTTCATATTTTAAGGAACTTAGTGGTGATGATATAGGAGCATGGTTTACTTTCGACAATGCCGAAGGAGAGTGTGTGGAGGTTAGTATTGGAGTTTCTTTTGTAAGTATAGAGAACGCACGTCTGAATCTTGACACAGAACAGCCTGAAGGTACAACATTCGACTCTATGAAGCTCGCTGCAAGAAACAGATGGAATGAGGACTTAAGCAGAATCATCGTGGAAGGTGGTACTGAAGAGCAGAAAGGTGTCTTCTATTCAGCTTTATATCACTCTCTGATTCATCCTAATATTCTTCAGGATGTAAATGGTGAATATCCTCAGATGGAGGGCAACAGTATAATGAAGACCGATAAAAACAGATATACAGTATTCTCTTTATGGGATACTTACAGAAATGTCCATCAGTTGTTTACTCTTGTATATCCAGACCGTCAACTTGATATGGTAAATTCAATGATAGGAATGTATAAGGAACACGGATGGTTGCCAAAATGGGAGTTGTATGGTCGTGAAACGCTTACTATGGAAGGTGACCCAAGTATCCCTGTTATAGTAGATACCTGGATGAAAGGATTGAGAGATTTCGATATTAATTTAGCGTATGAGGCTATGTACAAATCGGCTACAACTCCTGGCAAGGATAATCTGATGCGTCCGGATATAGATGATTATATCAAGCGTGGATATTGTCCTATGCAGTCGCAGTACGATAATTCAGTATCTCATGCCCTTGAATATTATATTGCCGATTATTCTCTTTCTACATTAGCAAAGGCACTCGGTAAAAAGGATGATGCCAAGATGTTCTATGACAGATCAATGGGATATAAGAATTATTACTGCAAGGAATTCGGTACTTTGAGACCAATACAGCAGTCGGGTGAATTCTATTCTCCATTTGATCCAAAGGAAGGAGAAAATTTTGAACCAAGTCCTGGTTTCCATGAAGGAAACGCATGGAATTATACATTCTATGTACCTCATGATATAAAAGGACTTACCAAACTTATGGGAGGAAAGAAAAACTTTGTAAATAAGTTACAGATGGTATTCGACAAGAAATATTTCGATCCTACCAACGAACCTGATATAGCATATCCATATTTGTTCAGCTATTTTAAAGGTGAGGAATGGAGAACCCAGAAAACTGTAAAAGAAATACTTGACAAATATTACACTGTACAGAATAATGGTCTTCCTGGTAACGACGATACAGGAACTCTTTCTACTTGGGCTATGTTCAGTATGATGGGATTCTATCCTGATTGTCCGGGAGTTCCTGAATATACTCTTACTGCTCCAGTTTTTGATAAGATAACTATTAAACTTGATCCGGAATTCTGGGGTAAAGATAAGCTGGTTATCCGCAAGGAAGGTGGCGACGGATATATTGATGAAATCCGACTTGGAGGAAAGAAGCAGAATGATTTCCGTATTCGTCATGATGAACTTGTAGGAGCTGGTGAGCTTTTGTTTCATTGTGGAGACAAGAAATAAATAGCTGACATCTTTTGTCTGTTTCAGCATAGAAACATAAAAAATGCCGGTTGCGAAAAAACTTCGCAACCGGCTATTTTTTTATGCTATATTATGTATTGTTTGTTATAGAGGCTTATATTCAACGAAAGCTTCCATAGCTTCATAGCAAGCAAGTCCCAAACCATCGTACAATGCAGCAGTACCACAGTTACGGTCTTCACTTCTCTGCCAGAACAGACGTTCGTCATTTCCAAGGAAAGGAGCACTTTCCATTTGTGACTGATGCTTCAAGATTGAGTTACGTTTTGCTCTCAATTCTTCAGGACTCAAAGGAACGGCCATTTCGATATTCTCGATTTCCCATTCAGCCCATGCACCACGATACATCCATATACGGCAGTCATTCAACCACTCGGCTCCTGCATTCTTTTCTTCATCGATAGCAGCAAATACGGCATCAGTACATACTCTGTGAGTACCATGAGGGTCTGCAAGGTCGCCAGCAACATAAATCTGATGAGGCTTTACTTCTCTAAGGAGTTTCAAAACGATTTCAATGTCGGCAATGCTGATAGGATTCTTTTCAATCTTACCTGTTTCATAGAAAGGAAGATCAAGGAAGTGGCAGCGTGACAATGGAATATTGTTGTATGTACATGCTGTACGCGCTTCACCTCGTCTTATAAGTCCTTTTATAGTAAGAATATCTCTCGAATCCATGTCGCCTTCTTTCTTCTCAGAAAGGAATTTCTTTATTTCAGCATACTTGTCGCTTATAGTCTGGTTCTTGCTGTCATCAAACAACTGGTTGAAGCCATTGATGAAATGCATGAATCTAACTACTTCTTCATCACCAACAGCAATGTTACCTGAAGTCTGGTAAGCAACGTGAACTTCATGTCCTTGCTGTACAAGTCTTCTTAAAGTACCACCCATTGAAATAACATCATCATCAGGATGAGGTGAGAATACTATAACTCTCTTAGGGAATGGTTTTGCTCTTTCCGGACGATAAGTATCATCAGCATTAGGCTTGCCGCCTGGCCATCCGGTAATAGTATGCTGAAGGTCGTTGAATACCTTTATGTTGACATTGTAAGCCGAGCCATAAAGAGCCAACAATTCGCTAAGACCATTGTCATTATAATCTTTGTTGGTTAGTTTAAGAATTGGCTTTTTCAAAGTCTGGCACAACCATACTATTGCACTTCTGATAAGTTTGTCGTTCCATTCACAGTTTGTAACCAGCCATGGGCGCTGAATTCTTGTAAGGTAAGCAGCGGCAGCAAGGTCAGTACATACTACAGCATTTGTATGCATCTGCAGGAAAGAAGCTGGTAAAGTATCCGACACCTTCTCTTCTACAGCTTTACGTATGATTTCAGCCTTGTCTTCACCCCAAGCTAAAAGATATACCTTTCTTGCTCCAAGGATAGTTTTTAATCCCATTGTAATAGAGCATGGAGGAAGATTATCCACACCTAAGTTGTGAGCAGCTTCAGAACGTGAAGTATGGTCAAGAAGGATAAGTCTTGTTGTTGAACTTGGTTGTGAACCTGGTTCATTCATACCGATAATACCTTTTCGTCCTATTCCCAAAATAGCCAGATCAAGTCCTCCGAATGTCTGTATTCTTTGTTCATACAGTTTACAGTGGTCAATTATAGCATCTTGTGGAATACTGCCTTCCATTGTAAATACGTTCTGTCTGTCAATATCTACTTCAGAAATAAACAACTTATTAAGATGAGCAAAAGTACTGCCTGCACCTTCGTTTATAGGATAGAATTCGTAGACATTAAATAATATAACATTTCTGAAACTTACACCTTCGTCTTTGTGTCTGCGTATAAGTTCATAATAAAGAGGACGTAAAGAAGAACCTGTACCCAAAGCTATAGTACAGAATTTGCCTTCACGTTGTCTGTCTTGAATTTTTGCAATAATCTCATCAGCTATAAGTCGTGTACCTTCATCCATGGATTCATAGATGTTAGTATTGATCTTTTCGTATCTTGTTATAACCGAACGCTCAACTGCATTTTCAGGCTTGTAGTAGCGTGGAGACACGTTATTTAATGAGATTTGCGATGTTAAGTTTGTTCTCATAAAAGCCCTCCTATGGGTTTGATATTAGAGATTGTTTTTTTCGATATCTTTGAAATATTTGTAAGTACCAACTTTCAGTTCGTCGGTAGCAGCTTCATCACAAACGATGATACCATGCTGGTGCATCTGAAGAGCACTGATAGTCCACATCTGAGTAATGCCACCTTCTACTGCATGCTGCAAAGCGCGAGCCTTATTGTGTCCGTTACAGATGATAAGAACTTCTTTTGCAGACAATACAGTACCTACACCTACTGTAAGAGCAGTCTTAGGCACTTTGTTTACATCATTTTCAAAGAAACGAGAGTTAGCGATAATAGTATCAGTTGTAAGAGTCTTAACTCTTGTACGAGAAGAAAGTGAAGAACCCGGTTCGTTGAATGCGATATGTCCGTCAGGGCCTATACCACCAAGGAACAAGTCTATGCCACCGAATTTTTCGATTTCCTTTTCATAGTTTGCACATTCAGCCTCAAGATCTTCAGCATTACCGTTAAGGATGTGGATATTTTCCTTGCAAATGTCGATATGATTGAAGAAATTGTTGAACATGAAAGAATGATAGCTTTCAGGATGAGATTCAGGAAGACCAACATATTCATCCATATTGAAAGTTACAACATTCTGGAAAGATACAACACCTTTTTTATTAAGTTCAATAAGAGCCTTATACATGCCGAGTGGAGAAGAACCTGTAGGAAGACCAAGAACAAATGGTTTTTCTTTTGTAGGTTTAGCTTCATTGATTCTCTTTGCTACATAATTTGCAGCCCAATTTGAAATTGACTGATAGTCAGGTTCGATAATTACTCTCATAATCTTTAGTTTTATGGGTTTATGTATTTAGTAAATAGTTATTTATATAAAATCCAATTTATATAACTATGCAAAGATATTGATCCTTGGCAAGAAAGACAAATAAAAAAAAAGATTTTTTAGCTATGTGATATTAAAAAAAACTATTATTTTTGTAGCAAATACTATAAAAACTATAAATTATGGGACGAGCGCTATTGCAGGAGATTCAAAAGGGCACAAAGAGTGCAACAACTAAACGCCGCATAGTTACACATTTCATATATAATGGTGATGCTACAATTACAGATTTAGCAAAAGACATGGATCTTAGTATTCCTACTGTGACTAAGCTTGTAGATGAAATGTGTGAGGATGGCATTGTAGATGATAACGGAAAGCTGGAGACAAATGGAGGAAGACATCCAAATCTTTATGGATTAAATCCAAATGCCGGTTACTTTATAGGAGTTGAGGTAGCTATGGATTTCCTGAGTTTCTGTGTTGTAAATTTCAGAGGAGATATTGTCGATTTCACTACTCATATTCCATTTAAAAGAGAGAATACAGTTGAATGTCTGGATAAAATGTGTGATGAGATTATAGCATATATAAACTCTCTTCCATACGACAAAGACAAGTATTTAAACGTATGTGTATCACTTCACGGCAGAGTAAATCCTGAAACAGGCTGCAGTTATGGAACTTTCAATTTCGCACAGACACCTATTACTGAAATGATTTCAGAAAGAATAGGATTGAATGTTTGTATAGACAATGACAGCCGTACTACTGCATACGGTGAATATATGAAACATTCCGTGAAATGTCCTAAAAATGTAATATTCATTAATTTGAGCTGGGGGCTTGGAATGGGTATTATCATTGATGGAAAGCTTTACAATGGCATGTCTGGATTTGCAGGTGAATTCGGACATAATTTCGGATACGACAACCAGCAGATTTGTCATTGTGGAAAAAAAGGTTGCATAGAGACTGAAGTTTCTTGTTCAGCATTATACAGAAAGTTTATCGAAAGGCTTAAGAGAGGTGAAAGTTCAGTACTTCTGAAAGATAAGAAGATTGAAGAAATCACTTTGGATGATATAATGGATGCGGTAAACAGAGAAGATGTACTTGCTATAGAACTTGTAGAAGAAATTGGACAGAAGCTTGGAAGACATATCGGAGGACTGATAAACATTTTCAACCCAGAACAGGTGATTATAGGAGGTGACTTGTCGAAAGTTGGAGATTATCTTCTTCACCCTGTAATTTCTGCAATAAGAAAACATACATTGAATATGATGTATCGTGATTCGGATATTGTATTGTCAGAACTTAAGGAAAAGGCAAATGCCGTAGGAGCTGCCTTGCTTGCAAGAAGCAACTTATTTGTATATTGATAATTCTTTTTTGATATTTTAATCTGTAATATAAACATGCGATTATCGGTCGTATTTATTCTTTAGGATAAATATGAAAGATAATCGCATTTTTGTTTATTTCTGGAATCTTATATCTTTGTTCTTGTCAGATAATATCTCACATATGAAAAATCCAACATAAGAATATCTGAAAAATACTACATATTATATACTCTTGCATTCTTTTAATTCGTTTGATATAATTTCCCATTTATCTGATAACTCCTGCATAGAGCCAAAAAGAACATTAGCACCTTCATTCAGAAGTGCTGAGTCAGGTAATGGACCTGTATTTACTGCTATAGTGAATATTCCGGCTCCTACACCAGCCTGAACACCCAGCGGAGCATTTTCTACTACTACAGCCTCATTAGCATTAATTCCTGCTTTCTGCAATGCCATAAGATATGGCTCTGGGTTAGGCTTGCCGAATTTCACATCAAAAGCAGTAACCATGAGTTCTTTTTTGAAAATGTTTGGAAAATAATGGTTTAGTTTATCAAGAAGAGACAACTGTCCGGAGCCGGTTACAACCATAATAGTTATACCACTTTCCTTTATCTTGTTAAGCAGACTTAATGCTCCCGGCATTGGCTCAGCCTTAGGTAATGAGTTGAATATATTACTTTTAGTTTCATATATTCTTTTGATTTCTTCTTCGTCAGCTTCGTATCCTCTTTCTCTTTTACTTACAATATTAATGGTTCCGGCACCGGTTCGTCCTTCATGCATGTATGCTTCCTCTTTGCTAAGATTCATACCATAAACTTTCATGGCCTCATTCCATGCTGTAGCATGATTTTTCATAGAGTCGAACAGAACTCCGTCCATGTCAAACAAAACAGCTTTAAGGTTTATCCTATCACAACCTTTACTTGTTATATATTTGTTTATCTCTTTTTCAAACATTATTGGCAGAATTAAATCTTTTACTTAAGTGTATTGTACTGTAATTCTATAAAAAATAGTTTAATTATTTTATAATCAATAGTGTTGGGGCACGTATTATATAATCTCTGCTTTAAAAGCATGAAATCATACAATACGTGCCCCATTTTTATAAATAAAGAACAGAGAAATATTATTATTCTTTATTTCTTTAAGCGAGCCTGAATAGCCTCAGATTCTTTTTCGTAGCCAGGCTTGTTGAGCAGTGCAAACATATTCTTTTTGTAAGCTTCTACACCAGGCTGGTTGAATGGGTTAACTTCAAGAATATAACCGCTGATACCGCAAGCCTTTTCGAAGAAGTAGATCAACTGTCCGAAATAATATTCATTCAATGCAGGAACAGATACTCTCATGTTAGGAACACCACCGTCAACATGAGCCAACTGAGTTCCAAGTTCAGCCATCTTGTTGACTTCATCAACACGCTTTCCTGCAAGGAAATTCAAACCATCAAGGTTTGCTTCATCAGAAGGAACATGCAATTCGTGGTTAGGAGTTTCAATAGAAACTACAGTTTCGAATATAGTACGTTCACCTTCCTGAATCCACTGTCCCATAGAGTGAAGGTCTGTAGAGAAGTCAACAGCGCTTGGATAGATACCTTTACCGTCTTTACCTTCCGATTCACCGTACAACTGTTTCCACCATTCATTAAAGTAATGAAGTTTTGGCTGATAGTTAACAAGAATTTCAATCTTCTTGCCGTTACGGTAAAGTTCGTTACGGGTAGCAGCATAAAGAGCAGCAGGGTTTTCGTACATATTTTCGTTGGCACAAACCTCTTCCATCTTACGTGCACCTTCTACAAGCTTTTCAATATCGATACCTGCCACAGCAATAGGAAGAAGTCCTACCGGAGTAAGAACAGAGAAACGTCCACCCACATTATCAGGAATGATAAACGATTTGTATCCTTCATTGTCGGCAGTTACACGTGCAGCACCTTTCTTTGCATCTGTAACAGCTACGATAACCTTGCGGGCCATTTCTTTACCTCTCTGGTCTTCACACTGCTTCTTAAGCAGACGGAAAGCAAGAGCAGTTTCTGTAGTAGTACCCGATTTTGAGATATTAATAATACCAAATTTCTTGTTTTTCAAGAAATCAGTAAGTTCATACAGATAATCTTCACCAATATTATGTCCGGCAAAAATGATAGTAGGTTCGCCAGCCTTCTTTTCCTGAAGCCATGCAAAGCTGTTTGACATTGCTTCGATAACAGCGCGTGCGCCTAAGTAGCTGCCACCGATACCAGCAACAACCACAACTTCACAGTTCTCACGAAGAACCTGAGCTGTAGCCTTGATATCATCTAAATGTTCTTTTGAAATAGAAGAAGGAAGATGCAACCATCCAAGGAAATCGTTGCCAAGTCCTGTACCCTTTTCAAGGGTTTCCATATAAGTCTTAACTAATGGCTCATAAGAAGCCAGCTTACCTTCTGCAATAAAACATGCAGAGTTTTCAATGTTTAGTTTAATATTTTCCATAACTCTCAATTATATCTGATTTATTATCTGAAAGAATCAGTTAATAGTTTTATTTCTATCATTGGAGAAATGCGTTCGTACAGAATATTATATACGGCATCAACAATAGGCATGTTTACATGCAAATGCTTATTTAGCTCTTTTATACATTTGGTACCATAATACCCTTCAGCTATCATTTCCATTTCTATTTGAGCACTCTTGACAGAATACCCTTTGCCTATCATAGTTCCGAAAACCCTGTTACGGCTGAAATTAGAATAACCGGTAACAAGCAAGTCCCCTAAATACGCCGATTCATTAGTACATCTTTCAATAGGGTGTACTGTATTAAGGAATCTGTTCATTTCCTGAATAGCATTCGATATCAGTACAGCCTGAAAATTGTCACCATATTTCAGTCCGCTACATATACCGGCTGCAATTGCATATACATTTTTAAGTACAGACGCATATTCTATGCCCACCACGTCGGTATTTACAGAAGTTTTAATGAAGTGTCCTGTGAGCTGACGAGCAAACATTCTCGCTTTTTCTATGTCTTTGCATCCCACGGTAAGATAAGAAAGCCTTTCCAGAGCCACCTCTTCTGCATGACACGGACCTGCCAATACAGCGATATTCTCTTCCGGAACGCCATAAATCTTATGAAAATAGTCGGATACTATCAAGTTTTCATCGGGAACAATCCCTTTTATTGCAGTTACAATAAACTTATCCTTAATCTTTGTCTTTAGCTTTTTGAGGTGAGACTTAAGATATGGTGAAGGAGTCACAAAAATAAGAGTATCAGATTCCTTTACCACCTTATTAATGTCAGAGGAAAAATTAATGCACTTGATGTCAAAGCGCACGCTGGTAAGATAAGCCGGGTTATGTCCGAGACGTTTGAAATCTTCTATTCTGTCATCGCGGCGCATATACCAGTTTATCGATTCAGCTTGGGTAAGAATAATCTTTGCTATTGCCGTAGCCCAGCTACCTCCCCCCATAATAGCTATTTTCCCGGGTAGTTTCACTTGCAATTAGAAATTAAAAATTAAAAATATAAGTAAGCCAATGACTGGATTACAGATTTATTATACTCGGTAATCCAGTCAGACTTATGGGACTGTTATTGTATTTTCTGGATCCACTCTTTCACTTCATCAACCGAAGGGTTAGTCAGTTCCAGTTTATATTTCTTATTAATGCCACAGATATCCTGGTGAAGTTTCTGTGGGTTTACATCTTTCATATCTGCTACCATATTATATCCGGCCTTTTGTATTACAGCCACCCATTCTTCTGCAATACCAAGTTCCATGAATTTGGCAGGAGCATCCTTAGGTATAACCTTTTCAGGACGCATTTGAGGGAAGAACAGAACTTCCTGTATAGTGCTTTGTCCTGTCATCAGCATAACAAGACGGTCCATACCGATACCCATACCGGATGTTGGAGGCATACCATATTCAAGAGCACGCACAAAGTCCTTATCTATAATCATAGCCTCGTCGTCACCCTTTTCGCTCAGTCTCATCTGTTCTTCGAAACGTTCCAGCTGGTCAATAGGGTCATTAAGCTCAGAATATGCGTTACACAATTCCTTACCGTTTACCATAAGTTCGAAACGTTCTGTCAGTTCAGGATTGTTGCGGTGACGTTTTGTAAGAGGAGACATCTCAATAGGATAGTCTGTGATAAATGTAGGCTGTATGTAATTACCTTCACAGAATTCACCGAAGATTTCGTCGATAAGCTTACCCTTACCCATAGTTTCATCAATTTCCATGTTAAGTTTCTGGCAAACTTCACGAATCTGGTCTTCGTTCATACCTGTAAGGTCGTATCCTGTAAACTCTTTAATTGAGTCGAGCATAGTAACACGCTTGAACGGAGCCTTAAAGTTAATAACATTATCACCTACCTGTACTTCAGTAGTTCCGTTTACGTCGAGACAGATCTTTTCAATCATCTTTTCAGTGAACTCCATCATCCAGTTATAATCCTTATATGCCACATAAATTTCCATACAAGTAAATTCCGGATTATGAGTGCGGTCCATACCTTCGTTACGGAAGTTCTTGCCGATTTCGTACACACCTTCGAAACCACCTACAATAAGACGTTTCAGGTACAATTCGCTGGCAATACGCATATACAAAGGAATGTCGAGCGCGTTATGGTGAGTAATAAACGGACGTGCTGCCGCACCACCTGCTATAGACTGAAGGATAGGAGTTTCAACTTCGATATATCCTTTTGAGTTGAAATACTCACGCATAGAGTTGTATACCTTATTGCGTTTCAAGAAGATATCTTTAACACCATCATTTACCACAAGGTCTACATAACGCTGGCGATAACGCAATTCAGGATCTTCAAATTTATCGTATGCCACACCGTCCTTATATTTAACTATAGGCAATGGCTTGATAGATTTGGAAAGGACAGTAAGTTTCTGAGCATGGATAGAGATTTCGCCCATCTGAGTACGGAATACAAAACCTTCGATACCTACAAAGTCACCCAAGTCGAGTAAACGCTTGAAAACAACATTATACAAATCCTTGTTTTCGTCAGGGCAGATATCATCGCGGGTGATATAAACCTGAATGCGGCCTTTAGAGTCCTGCAATTCTATGAAAGAAGCTTTACCCATAACGCGGCGCGACATGATACGTCCGGCTACAGACACCTTGCGTGGTTCTGCATCGTCTTTAAATTCATTTTTTATATCTGTCGAAAATGCGTTGGTTACATACTCAGCTGCAGGGTACGGATCGATGCCCATGGCTCTCATTTCATTCAGACTGTTGCGTCTGATAATTTCCTGTTCACTTAGTTCTAATACGTTCATTTGTTAATATATTAACTCGATTTTGGTACAAAAATAAGAAACATTTCCCAATATTCCTTTATATATAAGTTACTTTTTACTTAAAACCATTTATATACATACTAATTTATATTAATTTCATACAGACGATTTATATCAGTCTATGTTTCATATTTGTATAAATTAAGCGATACTTTAAATAAAATGACGTAAAAATTTGCAATTAGTGATTAAATTGTTACCTTTGGCCGATTCTAAATGTGAAAAGCATGAAAATAGTGATTTTACAAACTGATATTATATGGGCTAATCCTGCAGCCAACGTTCAGAAGGCTGATGAAATACTTGGAAAATATTCTGATGTAGACCTTTTCGTATTGCCGGAAATGTTTTCTACCGGTTTTTGTACCAAACCCGACGGAATAGCAGAAAAGTCAGGTTCCGAAACTGTAGAATGGATGAAACGTACGGCAATCAGGAAAAACTGTGCTGTAGCAGGCAGTATTGCCATCGAAGAGAACGGCAAGTTCTATAATCGTTTTTATTTTATGCATCCGGGTGGCACAGTTGAGTGTTACAACAAGAAGCACTTGTTTACATACGGTGGGGAACATAAGCAATATACTCCAGGTAATGATAGGGTTATAGTGAATTATAAAGGCGTAAGGATATTGCTGCAAATCTGTTATGATTTGAGATTCCCCGTATGGAGCAGAAACCGTAATGATTATGATGTAGCGATATACGTAGCAAGCTGGCCGACTCCAAGAGTTGAAGTATGGAAGCTTCTTCTCAAGGCCCGTGCCATAGAAAACCAGTGTTATGTGGTGGGAGTAAACAGAGTAGGTAAAGATCCCGACTGCGATTATATAGGCGGCAGTGCTGTTATCGACCCGTACGGACATATTGTAGCGGCTTGCGAAGATGGAAAAGCCTGCGAAGCGGAAGTTGAAATAGACATGGAAATGCTTGAGACTTTCCGTAAGAAATTTCCGGTTCTTAATGATGCCGATCCGTTCGAACTTGTATAATTAAGTTGAGACATGGAATGAAGATCTTTAATATGATTCCCATTCTGTGTCTCAGTAGAATATGAATATGGAAAACAATAATAAATTATTACTTTTAGGCGATCAGGCTATAGCTTTGGGAGCCATTCATTCGGGTATATCGGGAGTTTATGCTTATCCTGGTACACCTTCTACAGAGATTACAGAATTTATTCAGGAACATCCTCTTGCAATTCAGAGAAAGCTTCACAGCAGTTGGTGTACAAATGAAAAAACTGCCATGGAAGCAGCTTTGGGTGTTTCATATATAGGAAAGCGTGCTTTGGTATGCATGAAGCATGTTGGTATGAACGTGTGTGCCGATGCCTTTGTCAACTCCGGTATGACGGGAGTCAACGGCGGACTTGTAGTTGTGGCTGCCGACGACCCTTCAATGCACTCTTCACAGAACGAGCAGGACTCAAGGTTCTACGGCAAGTTTGCTATGATACCTATTCTTGAACCGTCATCACAACAGGAAGCTTACGATATGATGAGCTATGCTTTCGAAATGTCAGAGCGTGAGGGAACTCCTGTACTTATGCGCATAACCACCCGTATGGCTCATTCCAGAGCGGCTGTAACAGTCAAGTCTGAATTTTCGGACGTAACATCAACTGGTAAGAAATCATCTCCTGCCAACTGGGTTCTTCTTCCGGCCAATGCACGTCGCAGAAATAATGAAGTCATAGAACTCCAGCCGGTATTGCGTGGTTTGTCTGAAAATTCCCCGTTCAACAAGTCTGTTAATATAGATAAACCATCCGATGCTTCTGAATCCGGCAAATATCCTCTTGGTATAATAGCTTGTGGTATAGGATATAACTATGTAATGGAAAACTATCCTGAAGGATGCCCTTATCCTCTGGTCAAAGTATCTCAGTATCCGTTGCCTGTAGACAAGATAGTTTTTCTTGCCAACTTATGTGATGAAATCCTTGTGGTAGAAGACGGACAGCCATTTGTAGAGGAACAGTTAAAGGGAGTACTTCCTTCATCTTATATAGTAAAAGGACGTTTGAGCGGTGATTTGCCTCGTGCCGGCGAACTAAACCCTGATAATGTAAAGCCCGGTTTGGGACTGAAACCTTCTGAAATATATCCTGCAGCACAGAATGTAGTTCCACGTCCGCCAGCATTATGCAACGGATGCGGACACCGCGACGTATACGATGCTTTAAACAAGGTGGCGGCAGAGTATGAAGATGCAAAGATATTCGGCGATATTGGCTGCTATACCCTTGGAGCACTTCCTCCATTCCGTGCCCTTCACAGTTGTGTTGACATGGGTGCCTCTATAACCATGGCAAAAGGAGCGGCAGATGCCGGTCAGTTCCCTTCAATAGCAATAATTGGAGATTCCACATTTACTCACTCAGGAATGACAGGACTTCTGGATGCCGTGAACGACAAATCCAATATTGTAGTGGTGATATCCGACAATCTTACCACTGCCATGACAGGCGGACAAGACTCAGCCGGAACAAATAAGTTCGAAGCCATTTGTCTTGGACTTGGTGTAGAGCCTGAGCACGTAAGGGTAGTGGTTCCATTGCCAAAGAACATGGACGAGATTACACGTATCATACGTGAGGAGATAGAATATAACGGAGTATCTGTAATAATACCTCGCAGAGAATGTATGCAGACACTCAATCGTAAGTTGAAACAGAAAAGAGCATCAAAAGCATGAAAACAGATATTATATTGTCAGGAGTAGGCGGACAGGGTATTCTTTCTATTGCCACTATAATAGGTGAGGCAGCTACCCGTAGCGGTCTTACTCTTAAACAGGCAGAAGTACACGGAATGAGTCAGCGCGGAGGAGATGTACAGTCCAATCTAAGATTGTCGGACGGCCCTATTGCATCCGACCTGATACCGCTTGGCGGAGCAGATATGATACTTTCACTCGAACCGATGGAAGCTCTCCGCTATCTTCCGTTCCTGTCGAAGGAAGGTTGGATAATAACATCATCCACACCATTCAAGAATATTCCCAATTATCCCGATTATGACGAGTTGAAAAAGGAACTTGAGAGCCTGCCTAATGTGGTAGCGCTCGATATCGATACTCTTGCCAAGGAAAACAACATGCCCAAATGCGGAAATGTAATTCTCCTTGGAGCGGCATCGGCATTCTTCACTATTCTCGACAGAGAAACACTTTATCATAGCATAGAGCGTATATTCGGCTCAAAGGGAGAAGCTGTGGTGGAAATGAACCATAGAGCATTTAATATAGGTTACGAATACAGCAAGTCGCTTGCCGGCGATAAATTGCCGCAAAAAAATATTTAAGCCATGAGTAAGGTATTTAGTGAAGAACTTGTATCCCAGGTAGTAAAAGAAATGAAGGTAGCCGACCTTCAGAATGCTACCATAGGCGATGTGCTTCTTGTTGCCTCACGTCTTGAGCAGATTACCGGTATACCTTTTATAAGAATGGACCAGGGGTCTCCTGGACTTCCGGCCAACAGAATCGGTATTGAAGCCGAAAAGGCGGCTCTCGACAAAGGTCTCGGCTCACAGTATCCTGCTGCAGCAGGTGTGGCAGAACTGAAAGAAGCAGCCTCAAGATTTGTAAAGGCTTTTATCAATATAGATATTTCACCGCGTGCCTGTTTGCCAACCACCGGTTCGGTTGCCGGATCGTTCGGTGCTTTTATAGCATGCACCCAGCGCATACCCGGCAAAAACAAGGTATTGTTTATCGATCCCGGTTTTCCTATACAGAAATCCCAGTTGCGTATTCTTGGTATAGAATGGAAATTGTTTGACATATACAGTTACCGCGGAGCAGCTTTGCACGACAAACTTGAAAGTATGATGTCGGCAGGAGATATAGCTGCAATAGTCTATTCAAATCCCAATAATCCAGCCTGGTTCTGCCTTGAGGAAGAAGAACTTGAGATAATAGGTAAGTTGGCAACAAAATATGATGCAGTGGTAATGGAAGACCAGGCTTATTTCTGTATGGACTTCCGCAGTCCGTATGGCCGTCCGTATCAGGCACCTTTTGTTCCTACCGTAGCCCGATACACAGATAATTACATACTGATGTTGTCTGCTTCAAAGATATTCAGTTATGCCGGTCAGCGTATAGCCCTGGCATGTGTATCCGACAAACTTTTCGACAAACAGTATCCTGCACTTGCCGAACGTTATGAAGACTCGGGAATATTCGGACCAACATTCATTGCATCAATCATGTATATGATAACATCCGGATGTACAGCCACTACCCAATACGCCATGGCCGAAATGCTCAACAAGTCGGTAGACGGTGTAATCAACTTTGTTGAGGATACTCGTGAATATGAACGTAGGGCACGCAAGATGAAGGAAATATTTACCAATAATGGTTTCTCTATAGTTTACGACTATGATGTAAACCGCAAGGTAGGCGACGGATTCTTCTTTACCTTAGGTTATCCGGGAATGACAGGAGGAGAACTTTTATGTGAACTTATGTATTATGGAGTGAGCAGTATCTCTCTTTCCACTACAGGAAGCGAACAGCAGGGGGTACGTGCATGTACATCCCGTATGAGAGAAGAACTCTATCCTGTTCTTGAAGAAAGAATGAAAGAGTTCCGCAAAGACCATCCGTTCTGATAGTCTTATGTATAATTCATGGCTTTATATAATTTATGGTTTTATATAATTCATAATATCATAGACCTGAAATCTTAATGTATAATAACAACTAGCTTAAATCTTTACAGAAAACGTGTACTGGAATAAAAATAAAGAATGCATGCCTCGCGAACAGATGCGTGAGCTGCAGGGGAAACGATTACAGAAACTGGTGAACTATGTTTACCATAATGTACCCTTCTACAGAAACAAGATGCAGGAAATGGATTTGTCGCCCGATGACATCCGCAGTATAGACGATATAGTGAAATTGCCGTTTACCACCAAGCAAGACTTGCGCGACAATTATCCATACGGTCTTCAGGCGGCTCCTCCTTCTGAAATAGTGAGAGTACATGCTTCATCGGGTACAACAGGAAATCCTACCATTGTAGGGTATACCCGTCGCGATCTGGCTATATGGTCGGAGGTTATGTCGAGATGTCTTACCGCATACGGTGTAACAAGAGATGATACATTCTCTGTAAGTTATGGTTACGGACTGTTTACCGGCGGTCTTGGTGCCCACTATGGAGTAGAAAATCTTGGAGCCACAGTGATACCTGCTTCAACCGGTAATACAGAGAAGCATGTGCGTCTTATTCGTGACCTTCATATTACCGGTATAGCCTGTACTCCTTCTTATGCCATGTATTTGGCCGAGGTAGTTGAAAGAATGGGTATCAGAAAAGAAGAACTCGGACTCCGTATAGGAGCATTCGGTGCTGAACCATGGACAGAAAACATGCGTAAGGAAATAGAAGAACGTCTCGGACTCAAAGGATATAATATCTATGGACTGAGTGAGATTATGGGACCGGGAGTTTCGTACGAGTGTCAGGAACAGAACGGTTCACACATCAACGAAGATCATTTCTTCCCTGAGATAATAGACCCTAACACATTACAGCCTTTGCCGTACGGACAACAGGGAGAACTTGTATTTACCACTCTTACCAAGGAAGGTATGCCATTGCTCCGATACAGAACCAAGGACCTTACATCACTCATTGATACTCCATGCCCTTGCGGACGTACATCGGTAAGAATGACTCCTATTATGGGACGAAGTGACGATATGCTTATCATACGAGGAATCAACGTATTCCCATCGCAGGTAGAAAGCGTAATACTCGAAATGAAAGAATTCGAGCCGCAGTATATGCTGATAGTAGACAGACAGAACAATCTCGATACACTTCAGATACAGGTTGAAGTGAGAAGAGACTTCTTCAGCGATGATATTGGTGCTATGCTTGCCCTTAAGAAGGCTCTGTCGGACAAGCTGAAGAGTGTATTGTCTATAAGTGCCGATGTAAAATTGGTTGAGCCAAACACTATAGCACGAAGTGAGGGAAAATCAAAACGAGTTATAGACAAGCGTAAGTTGGTATAATTCGGATACAATAGAAAATATAAAGAATTTTTATTATGACAATAAAGCAGTTGTCGGTCTTTCTTGAAAACAAGACCGGAAGAATAAACGATGTAGTCCGGACATTAGGACAGAACGGTATAAACATGCATGCTTTCAGTATGGCAGAAACAGCCGATTTTGGAATTCTCCGACTGATAGTATCCGATGTAGATAAGGCTGTGGAAGTGTTAAGAGAGCAGAATTTTGCTGTAATGCAGACCGATGTGGTATGTCTGAGCTGTGAGAACACTCCTGGTTCCTTGGCTGTAATATTGGAACATCTTGCATCAGAAAAGATATTCATAGAATATATGTATGCATTTGCTCAGAACGATAAGGCACATGTAGTAATAAAACCCAATAATATAGAAAAATGTCTGTCTGTGCTCGAAAAGAACAACTGTATTGTTCTTGCACATGAACAGTTGTAGGTTTTTTGTGTTTTTAAATTTTAGAATCTATAATGGCATCTCCTGCGTGAGCCGGGGATGCCATTTTTATTGTATGAACATTTCTTTAAGGAGCTCATTAATGTCTGTCGGGTATATTTCTTTCTGTAAGAATTTCGTAAATATCCCTTGCCTCGTTTGCCTTCAGGCTTCTAATATTGAAATATGTACCGTTGGTTGCTATAACAAGATTTACTCTACCCCAAAAGTGAGTAAACGGAGTAGAAACAAGACGCACCACTTCTATGTTTCCATATTTGAAATAATTCTGTACACTTGCCAATTTCCCGTTGTTGATTTCTATATAGTCTTCTTTAAGTGTAATACAACTTCTGCGAACGGCCATCATACCTTTTAATATAGCTATAAGCATATAAATAGCCGGAATAAAAAGCCATAAATACATATCATAATAACACATTACAGTCACGGCGGCAATAAATATTACTATATCGAACCTTATGGTATATCCAAAAAGTCCATAACCTGATTTAGCAGAAATGATATGTTCTGATGAAACATATTCCTTGCCCAGCCACCAGTTAAGGAAAACCTCAGATGAACCGGAACCATATATCTGAACATTCGATTCATTCTTATTGTCGGTGGCATTGAAAGCCTGTCTGAGAATTACGGTGCAGCATCCCAACCATTTTTCAAGGAAATTCTGTTTTATATAAACAGTACAAACCTTGTCGTATGAAAAACGGCTGCTCATTCGGGTAATAAGCCCACTTTCAAAAAACAGCTGTTCCTTATCCATTATTACTTCCATATTGAAATAACGTAAAAAAACATTACCTATCCATAGAAGCATTACAATAAAATAAAGAATTAAGAACACTGAAACAAATATGCCGACTGATAAAGAAAAAAGTTCTGCGTTTGTATCTACATAATCAATAAGGTTAGAGATAGCTTTTTCATTGACTGTTGAAATGTTATTGTATAATGTTCCCAAAACACCTAATAATACAGCCATGCCTTTAAAATGATTCTGGCATAGAGCGCCTTTTATCAGATTAATATTGCTGAGCCTAATTTCCTTATTATCTTTTTCACTATCGTTTTTTGTTTTTTCACAGTCGTTTATGTCTATATTATAGTTGCTTTTGTTTATATCATAATTACTTATGCCTATATCATTGTTCTTATTGGTATTTACATCTCCATACTCCTCGTTATATTTATCATTACAGTCGGGAGTGTGGATATAGTTTGTATTGTAATCCTCATTTATGTATTTCTCATGTATATTATTTTCATTTATGTAATTCTCACTTTCATGGTTGAGAACCTTTTCCTGAGTTTCCACCTGACTTAAAAGAGCCTTCCAGTCTTCATCATCAAGAATAAGTTCTATTTCGGCATTTTTTGAGGCGAGAGTATCGAAAGAAATACCTGTCATATCGAGCAAACGGTACATTAGTCCGCGTTTGGTTCTCAAAGATTGTATCTTGTTTAAAGGAATGCTTGTGGTTTCACGATGAATAAATCCATATTTGAATATCAGTTCCCCATTTTCCACATAATATTTCTTATAATAATATTCAATGAAGGCCAGTATAGCCGAAAGAACTATGTATCCTGAGAAAATTAGCAATATAATACCCACCAATTCCATAAATGAGTATTCTTTGTCTGAATTGAATACTTTTAACAATATGAAAATAAAGAAGATATTTGTAAATTTCCTTATGTTATTGAAGAGCATAATGACACAAGCACTTTTGCTCATTCTGCGTGGAACTGAGAAGTCATCTTTTTTCATTTCTGATATTTTCTATTAAGAATGCATTAATCTTATTTGCTTTTTCTTCCGACAGTCCGGGAATAGTCATCTTGTCGAGCATCTGCGCCCCATTTACTATATCTACACTATAGAGTCCGAAAAAACGGCTTATAGGGTTTTGTCTGATGCTAACCTGCTGGATTCTTGAAAAACTAATAGTTGTAACTTTAGGAAAAAATATTCCTGTCCGGTATGATATGTCATGTTCACGAATTGCATATCCTTTATATCTATATGCTTTAGGCAATACAGAAAGATTAATGATGGCCGATATAATGATAAGGCATTCTAATGAAATTATAATAATATTTCTGTAAATGAAATCATTACTCAACAGAAGTAATGATGTGAGAATAAATAAAGTTAAGTATACTAATCCTGTGGTAATGAACTGTACCTTGATGTATTTTCTTTCCAAAGTTTCATAAACAAGATTTTCAATTCTGTCTATGCTGTCTGAAACCATTTGTCTGTTTGTCATAATCTTAGTTCGTATTAGTTTATATTGATTAATATTGATGGGGATATAATTGACTTATATTGATTAATATAGATTAGTTGGCACCTAACATTCGCAAATATAATATTTTGGAATAATAATATTTCAGTACGGCCAATATTTTTATATGATAAATTAAATGCTTTTTTTACTGTAATATTAATACAATAGTATAGTGTAAACTTATTCAGAAAATTGTGTTATATGATAAACGTGCTGATATCTTTACCTTGTCACAGTTGTGATTAGCCCTTATCACATTAATGACTAGGCCTTGTCTCAGTTGTGATGAGGCCTTGTCACGGTAATGCGAATGCCTTATCACGGTAATGCGAAGGCCTCGGCATTACTGTGACGAGATTCGAATGTTTTTTAATTTAGGGCTGATGTATATCTCTACTTATTGACTTATTTTGACAATTCTATGGTAAATACTGCTAAACTGTATAATAATGATGCCAAAGAGTTCTGCAAGAAGAGATTTTGTTTGACATTTGAGGCATGTGAAATATTCCTTTGTTGATTACCGGTTGGTAATTTCTAAGGATTTTTCGATTACGTCTGTATTTATAATTTAAATAATTTGTGTTTTATCGTATTAGATTAATAATATATCGTTTTTCGATAATTTTTTCTTGTTTTTCTTTTTATATTAAAAAATAGTATATATATTTGCATATCGAAAAACGATAAATAATTATTGAAAACAAGTAAAAATATAATTAACTGATTAAAAAATTACAATTATGAAAAGTAAAATATCACAAAAAAAGCAATTGACAATGTTCTGTAGCCTTACGGTTGCATATTCAAGCATGCTTGTCGGAATACTGCGTTTCGGTCTTGAAATTGCTGATGTAATTTTTATGGATTCAGTATTCAATTATGATACTTGTATAAGATTGGTAATATATACATGTATAATCCTGTCAGCAGTATCTATTGTACGTTTTCTTAAAAACGTAGATAAAGGATTTGTTTTCGATAAAAAGAATATATATCCCTTGCGATTCTTTGCGTGGACTGTTACTTTGACAGGGATAATCCTGACAGTGATAAACTCAATCAATGATTCCGATAGTCAGACATATATGTTTTATATATTAATAGGAATCTTTATAAACATACTCTCAGAAGTGTTTAATTTGGGAGTGAAAATGAAAGAAGAACAGGAACTGACAATTTGATAGATTAAAAAAAATTACATATATGCCTATAATAGTAAACTTGGACGTAATGATGGCGAAACGGAAGATTTCGCTAGGTGAACTGGCCGAACGCATAGACCTTACTCCGGCAAACCTTTCTATACTTAAAACGGGAAAGGCTAAAGCTATACGTTTCTCTACTTTGGAGGCTATCTGTAAGGAACTGGACTGCCAGCCGGGAGATATTCTGGAATACAGGGATGAATGATGTTTTAACCTAAAGATAACATAATGATAACATAAACTCTTGTTCTATGCGCATACCTTTGCAGCATAAGAATCCGACAAGAAGTCGTACAAGAAATAGTTCTGCATAATGTCTGAATCTGTTGTTCCAACAACAGTAGTATAAAGAGGTGTGCTTTACAAGTAATTATTAGGTGGAAAGCCCTCTTGACGATATGGCTCTATGCAGAATTATTATACAATATATAATAAATGAATATCTAACCTATAAACAATAAAAAATGAGAGCAACTAAAAAGACATTTACATTTGTAATGCTATTATGCATTACCCTTGGCGTACAAGCGCAACTGTTATGGAAAGTTTCAGGCAACGGACTTGAACGACCATCGTATGTTATGGGAACACATCACATGGCACCGTTGAGTATCAAGGATAGCATAGCTACTCTACAGCAGGCTATTGAACAGACAGATCAGGTGTATGGTGAGATAGTTATGAATCATGCTACCAATTCTGAAACAGTTATGAAGATGCAGAAGGCAATGGTTCTTCCTGCTGATACTACTTTGAAAAGTCTTTTTACACAGGCTCAATATGATACAATTGCATCTGTTGTAAAAAAATATATGGGCGTGGATCTTGCTCTTTTTGATAGGGTTAAACCTTCGGCAATTACTACCCAGTTGTCAGTGGCGTATGCCATGAAATATCTTAAAGGCTTCAACCCTCAGGAACAGCTTGATACGTGGTTTCAGACTCAGGCACAACAAGCCGGGAAAAAGGTAGGTGGTTTGGAAACTGTCGATATGCAAGTTGATGTGCTGTATAATTTACAACCTCTTACACGACAGGCTCTTTTGTTGCTTTGTACTGCTACGCACACAGAGCAGGGTATTGACCAAATAGTGCGTATGACTCAGGCTTACATGAAACAAGATCTTGAGGAACTGCTTGCAATTATTGAAGAGAAGATGAACAATGAATGCGATAGTAAACCTGAAGAATATGAAGCAATTATATACGGTCGTAACGCAAACTGGGCCAGACAATTGCCTGACATCATGAAACAGTCTCCTACTTTATTCGTTGTAGGTGCCGGACATTTACCCGGTTCAAAAGGTTTGTTGAATTTGCTCCAGAAACAGGGATATACCGTTGAGGCTATGGATTGATTTAACCCGATTTCCTGTGATAAGGCTCTTGACCGTTATAGAGTGAGTAGGATACTACGGTTATAGAGTGAGTATGGTACTAAAGAAAAATGGCAGAGGGAAGTTTTTTCTCTCTGCCATAATTGTATTTATTTTTTTGTATCTTTTGTTTCAGATATAACGAGTAGCTTGTCTCCTGTATGCAGAATCATCTGTCCGTTTGGAATAAGGAATTCATTACCTCGTTTTATAAGCATGACCAATGTTCCTTTGGGGATATTCATATCTGCAAGCTTGTTGCCATTGGCTATATCACTTTCGGTAAGTGTTATATCATGGAGTTGTGTGTCTATTTCATCGGGAAGTTCAACACCGAAATCATTTCCTTCTTTTTCTTCCGGCATATCAAGTTTAAGCCAGCGCGCTACCGAAGATATTGTCATTCCTTGAATAATAAGTGACAGAAGGGTTATGAAAAATACTATATTGAACAACTGGTGTGAACCTTCAATCTTTGCAATAACAGGATATGTGGCAAATATTATCGGTACAGCTCCTCTAAGACCTACCCATGATACAAAGAGTTTTGCTTTTGTACTGATATTTCTGAAAGGCATAAGACACAGAAAAACACTTATAGGACGGGCTATTATAATCATGAACAGTCCAATAAGTAGTGCTACAATGGCTGTGTCGAGCATCTCATGTGGATTTACCAGTAGTCCGAGAGTTATGAACATTATTATCTGAAACAGCCATGTAAGACCGTTCATGAATGTATTAATCTCTTTTCTGAAAGTAAGTTTGGAGTTTCCTACTACTACACCTGCTATGTAAATGGCAAGATAGCCGTTACCTTTTAACATATCGGTTGTGGTGAAAGTGATAAATACAAGACTCAGAAGCAGTATAGGGTAGAGTGATGAATTGGATAGTCCGATTTTGTTTATCAGCCATGACATGAAACGTCCTGCTGCATAACCTACTGCACCGCCTATAATGAACTGAATAAAAAGATCTTTTAATAATATTGTCAAATCCAGATGGCTGCCGCTTGATATTACTTGGATTAGTACTATGGTGAGCATATATGCCATAGGGTCGTTACTTCCGCTTTCAAGTTCCAGCATCGGACGAAGATTTTCCTTGAGATTCATTCTCTGTGAACGAAGCAAGCTGAAGACAGAAGCTGAATCGGTAGACGACATGGTGGCCGCAAGCAGTATTGATACCATCAGGGTAAGTTCGATGTTGGTTCTGTTCCACTCGGATATATAGAAGATGAAAAGTCCCGTAAGAAGTGTGGTGAGAAGCACTCCGGCTGTAGATAAAATTATACCTTCTTTAAGTACGGGCTTAATGTCTGAAAACTTAGTGTCCATACCACCTGTAAAAAGGATGATACTAAGAGCCATCATTCCTATGAACTGTGCGTCTGTAGCACTGTTGAACTGAAGTCCCAGTCCGTCGCTTCCGAATAGCATTCCTACAATAAGGAACAGAAGGAGTGTAGGTATACCGAATCTGTATCCTGTCTTGCTGATGATAATGCTTGTGAAGATAAGAACCGAACCTATCAAAAGAATATTTTCCGCAGTAAAAATCATGTTAGTTGAATTTTTTGTTGGTTTATGTATATTGTATATATAGTTAGTTTATATGCTACAAATAAAAAAGGGCTGTCGGCATTTATTGATGACAGCCCATAAAGTTAACAATTATAAATGAAATAAGTTCACCGAAACTGTTGAATAGTTCAGTTTTCCCGTGATATGTATAACTTATTTTTTGTGGAGATATGACATTAATAATAGGAATTCCCTGATGTTTCTCTAAAAATTCTGCCTGTTGCCTGTATTCAAGACAAAGATATCCTTCTCTGTTTAACGCGTTTTGTGTCCAATGTTTCAATACTTCATTTTCAGCTTTGAGTATAATGGCCTTTTCTGATTTTACTGTTGGTGAGTACACTCCATGCATCAGGTCGAAGCTGATTTCACTATCCGGAAAAAGAGTGTTCATTTTTCCGGATAATAATACATCTTCTGTTACACCGGAATACAGACCTTCTCTTGTGAGGAGCCAGAGATAATCCGAAAGTACAAGTGCCTGTTCTATATCATGTGTTGACATTAATATTGCCTTTTCCTCTTCTTTGGCCAGTTTATGCAATAATGTCATTATTTCTATTCTGCTTACCACATCAAGGAAGGCTGTTGGTTCATCCAGTAAAATAATAGGGCATTCCTGAACTAATGCTTTGGCTATCATAGCTTTCTGGCGTTCTCCATCTGACAGCTCTGCTGTATACGATTTTGCTTTGTGTGATATCCCCACAGCTTCGAGTGCGCGGTATATTACATCGTTGTCGTGTTTGCTGAGACGGCCGAAAAATCCGGTGTGTGGTTGTCTGCCAAGACTTACAAGTTCATAAACAGACAGTCCTCCTGTTTGTGTCTTTTCTGTAAGAACAACTCCTACGGTTCTTGAGATTTCCTTTTCTGAATATGAATTTATGTCTTTTCCCATAAGAATAAGTTCACCGCCAAGCAGAGGCTGGGTAGAAGATAATGTTCTGAGAAGTGTGGACTTGCCCGCACCGTTAGCACCAAGCAGACATGTGAGTTTTCCTTTCTTTAGTGTGAAATCAATGTTCTTGTGTATATATACAGGTTTCTTTTTCGACTTATATCCTATACAGATTTCTTTGCCTTCTAAAACTATGGAATTTAGCATGTTTCCTTATTTTTATGTTGATAGTATCTTTCTTATATCTTAATTTTATCCTGATATTGACTTAATCCGGATGTTGTCTTTATTGAGGTACTTGTATTTAGTTGAAATACTTGCATTTAATTGAAGTACTGAATCTTTTTCTGGTTTATTATGACATATATTATAACTGGAGCTCCCAGAACCGGAGTTACTGCATTAAGAGGAATAATTCCCCATTCTCCCGGAAGTATACATATAAGATTGCATAACAGAGCCATACATCCGCCGGTAAGCATTGTCACAGGTAGGAGAGAGTTATGATTTGATGTGCCGAGCATGAGTCTTGCTATATGTGGAACAGCAAGTCCTATGAATGATACAGGACCGCAGAATGCAGTTGTGATGGCTGTAAGTATACCTGTAGCAAGCAATAACAGATTCCTTGTTTTCTTTATATTTACACCAAGGTTTTCGGCATATCTGTTGCCTAAAAGCATGGCATTCATAGGCTTGATAAGCATAACAGACAGAATTAGACCGCATGTCACTACAAGAGCAAATGCAGGAAGCTGATTGAGAGAAACCCCACCGAAATTGCCCATTCCCCATGTCATATATGAGTGTACTCCTTCGGCTGAGGCAAAGAAATTCAGCAGGGAAATACCGGAGGAAGTGATATATCCAATCATTATACCTGCAATAAGCAGCATTATATTGTTTTTTATGATTGTAGACAGAAACAGGATAACAGACATAACTGCTATAGCACCTGCCATAGCTCCTGCAACTACCGATATGAATCCGGATATAGAGAATGTAGTGGTTACTATACTGCCGCCGAGCCCTAACATCACTAAGGCTACACCGAGGCTTGAACCAGAACTGATTCCAAGTATGGATGAATCGGCCAGTGGATTGTTGAATACAGTCTGCAGCATCAGGCCCGATACGGACAGGGCGGCACCTGCCAACAAAGCGGTGAAGCATTGGGGTATTCTTGATTCCCATACTATATATGTCCAGCTTGCTTTTTCGACTTCTTTATTCAACAATATATCGATAACGGCATCGGCCGGTATTCTTACCGAACCGAAAAGCAGATTTCCTGCTATAAGTACAACTATCAAGATAGTAAGACAGAGTCCGTATCTGTATCCCTTATTCATTTATTATAAAATTAGGTTTAGGTGTGTTACATTATTTAAGAGGAGTAAAGTAATTTGTCTCACTGTTTTCTGGCAATCCATGGCCTTTCAACTCCGGATGGAATATAAGAATCAGGTCTTTCAACAGTTTTTCCGGATGGAATGGCGATTCTTCGTAGAAATTTACATATCTTGTATTACATCCGTATATCTTTCTGTTTTTCCATGCGTCGAAGTTCTTGTATGGAGAATAGTCGGAGGCAAGTTCTGAATATGTCTTGTCTGTTGTCTGATTATACTTGATAAGCCAGAAGTCGGCTTTCTGTCCCTTATCAAAAACAGTTTCGAACGACAATGGTTTTGAACCGCTTCCTTCAGTATAGTCGAAAATATACTTTGCTCCGGCATCTGTCAGGGTTTTGCTCATGGTGCTGTTTCCGGCAGGTACATACCATGCCGAACCATACTTCATTTCTGTAATTACGGTTGGGCGTTTGTCGACATTCATTGCAAGGTCTTTGAGCTGTAGATATTCTTTTTCTACTTTGCTGAACAGAGAATCGGCTTCTTTGGCTTTGCCGGCAAGCAGTCCGTAAAACTTAATCCATTCAGCACGTCCCAACGATGATGTCTCCATATAGTCAGCACATTCTATTATAGGAATGTTAAGGTTTTCTACTCTTCCGTATCCTCCACTATTTTCGAAAGGAGACAGCATTATGGCATCTGCCTGTATGTCTATAATTTTTTCTATATCGGGATTCATTCCTTCACCACAGTCGGCTATTTTCCCCTGATTATATAGTTCTGTAATGTTTTTTACATTTACATATTTCATGTCGCAGATGCCTGCAATGGATTCTATGGCACCTAACTCATCTATCAGTGAACAGTGTACGGATGAATAAATTACTGCTTTCTCTATAGGAATATTTACTATTGTTGCATCTTTGAAATTTTGACCGGGTACAATATTATTGTCTTTTCCCTCATTGTCATGTCTTTCAACAAGTATATATGTTCTTAGAGTCTTTAGCGTATCCCATGGATTACGCAGTGTTACCTTGTAATATTTATCAAATTTCACGATACTGATGTTTTCTGCATATCTGAAGCAGAGTGAATCACCTTCTGTATCGTCAATATGAGAAGAAGTCTTGCTTCCTCCGCTGCATGCAGAAAGAAGCAAGACAAATATTACTATATTGGCAGATAGTAAAAATAATTTCTTCATTATATTAATGTAGCAAATATTGTTGGTTTAAATGCTGTTATTCAGTTACAAAACGTATGCCTGTAGTATATTGGCCGGCTTCAAACTGAGATTTTTTGTTGCCGTTCTTATCATATACATATACGTCGTTCAATGCTCCGTATGGCTGGTTGATTATGTAAACATCTTCAGTTTCAGGATCAACAGCTATACCTCCAGGATTTGGTATGTCGCTGAATTTTACGAAATCTGTTTCTTTTCCGGTCTTGGTATCGTAAACAAAACATCTTGCTCTTTCCGGCAGATAGTATTCAGAGTACAGAATATACATCTTGTCGCCCTTGTTGGCTATGTATGATGCGTTGCATAGTTCCTCAACCTGATATGTATCTGGATTTATTCGCTGAAGTGTTCCGTATATATAGTCTTTCTCATCGAGTCCGTCTTTTCCTGCATAGTTACCATTAGATACAATATACACAAATCCGTCGCTGCCTACAATGTTTTGTGTGTATGGATTAAGTACTACTGTTATATCCTTTACTTTTGTCATGGTCTTGGCATCTACCACGGCAACGGTGTTTCCTTTACCATATTCTGAGATATTGACAAAGACTTTTCCTTTGGTGTACGACAGTCCTTCTGGATATGTACCTACACTTACAGAAGAAACTATTTCCTGCGACAGGGTATCAAGTTTGGATACAGTACCGTCGTATGCGGTAAAGAATACATATCCGTCGCCTGCAGTAGCGAATCTTGGTTGCACAGGTTTATTGTCGGATGTTGTCAGTGGCATGCTTTTTATTATTTTTCCTTCTTTGTCGAGTATCTCTATCTTCGAAGATGTAGAGCTTACTGCATACAGTTTTGAACCATAGACACATAAATCCTGAAGATCGCCTATTCCTTTGCCGTTGCTTGCTGCGTATATATCAGATGAGGCTGTACCTTTCTCTATATCATACCATTGTATTGAACCGTCATTGGCTCCCCAGTTGCCTGTGTTTACTATATATGCTCCTGTTGTAATGGCAGGTTTTTCTGTTTCATCGTTAATTTTCGGCTCATCGTTATTACATGATGTCATTGCTGCAATAAGAGGCATAGCCGCTGTAAGATAAATGAATTTTTTTCTCATACTGTTATGTTTTTATTTGTTATATATTTTATGTTGCAATTATTTTTTAGCTTAAATATGTAGTTCTATAATATAAGTTGCTTTATGTTATGAGTATCCGTTAAAGAATATAGCTCAGTGAAACTTTATAGTTTCTTCCGGGCATGGGATAAAATCTTATAATCTCATAGTTCTTTCCGCTCAGGTTAAGCGCATCCAACTGAATCTTGAATTTATGCTTCTTCCAGGAGAAATTTCTGTATGCCGATATGCTATGATCGGAATAAGGCTCTATTCTGTATGACGGAAGGTTTTGCGCAAGGGTATACCTTTCTGAAGCGAAAGTCACATTATATGTGATATTCAGCCATGGATTTTCTATAGTGAGACTTCCCCCTCCTGAATGTTTTGGGGTGTATACTATCTGATTCCTCCATGTCTTTGATTCCGGATCTGTAATATCCTCTGCCTGAATAAAGTTATAGTTGGCTGTGAGATAAAGGTTTATTCTGTCAGTCAGACTGTATTCCGATGATACGTTTATGTCTGTTCCTATAGTTTCTACCTTGCCAACATTCATCATTTTCCACACAAACATTGTTGGAACGGCAACTATCTTGTCGTCAACTTTATTATAATATACATCGGCCGAAAGACTTAAGAATCTTAACCTTCTGTGAGAATCTGATTTACTGAACGTAACCCCAAAGTTTCCCTGACGTGTGGTTTCGGGACGAAGGTTGGTATTACCAATAAGAAGATAATACAGATCATTGAACGTAGGAGTCCTGAATATATCCTTATAAGATGCTCTAAACCTTAATCCGTGCAGACGCAAAGGTTTCCACGATACACTTACAGCCGGAGACAAACGTTTCCTGTCGTCTGCTGCTTTTCCAATCTTCACATTCTCTGTGATGTATGTGTTGAGAAGTGAAGCAGAAGCCGAGAAAGCGGATATTTCGTATCTGGCGGCCAGAGCACTGAGTACAGTAAATCTTTCAGGGAACTGGCAGTCTCGAAGATTAGTATGCAGATAATTATAAGCAAAGTCCTGCGCAAATGAAAAAGAAAGATTCTTTACCGGACTGCCCATTACAGTAGCCGACAGATAAGTTTCTGTTTGTCTGTAGCGGTCGTCGGTTATTCCGGAAGACTTGTCGTCATAGTCTCTGTTCCAACTATAGTTGAATTTTCCCTGTATCTGCATTTTCAGCTGTTTGTTCCATCTGTTTTCGTAACGCACTTGTCCGAAATAGTTCCTGTCGTACAGTCTTTCAGCTGAATAAGGATTGTCGTACACCACACTGCCCGGAAGACCCCTTTCTGAGTCGAAGAGATATGCTTTTATCTGTAAGTCCTGTCTGGAAGTGATGGCTGAGTAAAGATTGGCTTCAGCTCTGTAAGAACGTATATCGCTGTTGTTTCTTTTAGCGTCAATCAGCTGGCTTCCGTTCCATAATCTGAATCGGTAGTTGCCATCGGCCTGAAGATAATCTCCATAAAAAGAAATACCTGTTTTACTGGTTATTTTATGACTATACATTACAGAAGGATTTACCAGACCGAATGAGCCTGTCTTGAATGAAGCGTTTATATTGTATCTTCCTTTTTCCATATCTGGTCTTACAGTCTTTATACTGAGAACTCCGGCAGAGGCAAAAGCCTTTGCACTCTGGTATATATCATCCGACTGACCGATTGTAAGGGAAAGCTCTGATACATTACTCAGAGAGTATCTTGAGATATCTACCTGACCCGACTGGCAGTCGCTTATGCTTACTCCGTCGTATATCACTCCTGTATGCTGTGCTCCCATACTTCTTATGGAAACAGTCTTCAGTCCGCCTATACCTCCGTAGTCTTTTACATTAACTCCCGAGAAGTGTCTTACTGCTTCGGCTACATCATACACTCCCATACGCTCCAGCTCTGATTTTTTCAGAATCTGGAACGGCGACGTAGCAGTTATGGAGGGCGGAGTTCTTCTTACGCTTATTGTTACGTCCGGAATTTGATGTACTTTACCCGTAATACTGTCGGTGTATGCAGTCTGTGCCATTATATTGCCTGTGTTAATGTAACAGGATACACTGATGGCTGTAAGAAAGCATTTACCGGCAGATAATGTAGGCTCGATAAATCTTTTCATTCAGAATCAAGAAAATAAAAAAGTTTGCTTTGCAAATAAAACTTTGTGATGTATTATAGGATTCTCATCCACAGAAAAGTTCGGATAAAGAAAGTAACATACATCGCAAATAAATATCCGGTCTTTCTTTCCTCGAGAAAGACAAGCATGAATATGTTTTGCAGGTCTTCTGACTTACTCCGGATTTGCTTTGCCTTCCCATCTTCATTATTAATAAAATGACATAAAAGATAAATGACATAAATTAATAAAAGACAGTGGCCATGAGGTAATCAAGCAATCCTTTGATGGAGATTACAGCAGCGGGACTGTCCGGGATTTTCACCCGATTCCCTTTTAATCCGAAGCCTGTGGCTTAAGGCTTGACGGAACAAAACTGTACAAAGATAAGTAAAAGTTTGAAAACTCTGTTTTATAAAATGTTAATTGTTGGTTCTTGTTCTGAAATGAATATATATGGAAGGGATTGCAGAGGTGTGGTATGATTGTTTTAATATATTTAATGCCAGATAAATCCTACATTTTGTTTTAATAAAGATTTATCTGGCAATATCTTTATAATTAATGGTTTATAATTAAAACTTTATAATTATAGGTTTATCAGTATAACAGGAATCCTGCTATACCACAAAGAATTATGAGCATAATGGGATTTGCCTTGAATTTATGTGAAGCTATGAATACAGTTGAGAATATCAATATGCTTATTATTACTTCCTTGGTGTCTGTACCGAAATTTTCTCCGTTCATCAGTACCAAGGCTGCTGAGGCCAATAAGCCTACCACACCGGGACGGAGTCCGTCGAACACAGCAGCTACAGAAGGATGCTTCTGATACTTGAGGAAAAACTTGCTTATTAATATCATTAGAATGAAGGAAGGAAGTACAACGGATAGTGTTGCAATTGCAGAACCTAAAATTCCAATGGCATGAGAGTATCCTGCATTAACAACAGCTGTATAGCCAACGTATGTTGCCGAGTTTATTCCAATCGGACCTGGAGTCATCTGGCTTATTGCCACAATATCGGTAAATTCTGATGAACTGAGCCAGTCATATCTTGTAACCACTTCTCCCTGAATCATGGACAGCATAGCGTAGCCGCCACCAAATCCGAAAAGTCCGATTTTGAAAAATGTATAGAATAATTGTAGAAATATCATAAGTAGTTTTTATCTTGGTTTAATTGTTATTTTTCTGTTTTATCAGAATCACGCTGTGTAGTTTCCTTATTGGGCTTATTCTTGCAGATAACTCTTCCGTATATATATCCTCCTATACCAGAGATTATAATAATATATATTGGTGAGAATCCCAATAACCATATAAGTAATGCCGAAACTACGGGTATCCATATGTTGTATTTGTTTATTCTTGCCGATTTTGCCATCTTGAATGTTGGCGCTGCAATAAGGGCTACAACTCCCGGGCGAATGCCCTTAAATACCCTTTCTACAGGTTCCAGATGTTGGAACTGCCTGAAGAACAATGCAATGGCAAGTATTATCAGGAATGAAGGAAGTATTGTCCCTAAAGTCATGAAAAAGGCACCCCAGAATTTTTTTAGCTTATATCCGATAAATATGGCTATATTAACGGCGAATATTCCTGGTACTGTTTGTGCCAGTGCCAGCAGATCAAGAAATTCCTCCTTAGGTATCCATTTTTTTTTATCCACAATTTCGGCCTCTATTAATGGAACCATAGCGTATCCTCCTCCTATGGTAAATATACCTATACGGAAGAATATAAGAAAAGATTTTAAATAAAAGTTCACTTTGCTGTCTAGTATTATAAGTTAGTTAATAGTACATTTATAGTACTTTCTTATAGTCTCTCAAAAAAGGGTATTTCAGACTTGCTCATTTGTAAAATTCTGTTTCATGTAGGTACTTGGCGGCATACCGTAATATTTCTTGAATGTATCAGTAAAATATTTTGGATCGGCAAAACCGAGCATGTCTGATACCTCTGATACGGTATACTTTTGTGTCCTGAGAAGTATACTTGCTTCTTGCATTCTGATATTCCTTATCAGATCGGCCGGAGCTTCACCAGTAAGAGCCTTTATCTTGTTGTAGAAACTTGTACGGCTCATGTTGACCGCTGCACATAATGTATCTACATTCAATCCCTTGCCTAAGCCTTCTTTTACCAGTGTAGTGACTTTCTGGATAAATTCATCATCCAGTTTTGACATCATTTTTGGAGGTTCTACAACAGCCATGTTTTCATTAACTTCCTTGCCGAAACTGCTGTCTGCACCTGATTGGCAATTATTGTTAGAGTTATAGTCTTTATTATTCACAACCCCGGAATTTATACTTGAATTTATATTCATTTCCTGAGCTTGAGGTATAGATTTAATCAGAGTCTGTACTTTCTTTCTGATGAAATCCCGGTTTTCTATAACATTACTTATATTAGCTTTGAGGACTGTTATGTCGAAAGGTTTCACTATATATAAGTCGGCTTTTATTTCCAATCCTGCAAGTATATCTTTTCTGTCTCCCAATGCTGTGAGCATAATGAATGGAATATGGCTGGTTTCAACATTTCCTTTAATCATCTTGCACAACTCATGTCCGTTCATTATAGGCATCATAACATCGGATATAATGAGATCCGGCTGGCGCTTGCTTATCAAATCGAGTGCATCAGCTCCGTTTTCGGCCCCTTGTGTGTGGTATGTATCCGATAAAGACTGAATCAGGAAATTCCTTAATGCTGTATTGTCTTCAACAACAAGGATATGAGGCGCATTCTCGGGTAATTTTTTCTCCTGATTATCCGAACTCATGTTTAAAGATTCATTATCGTGCAAGTTTATTCCGATAGATGACTCATTCATTAAATCGGAAATAGAAACTTCCTTTTCTTCTATAACATTTTCCTTATAAATATATCTGTTGCTGCGTATTGGGAAAGAAAGGTGGAATGTTGTTCCCTTGTTTTCCTCACTGCTGAATGAAATCTTTCCCTCATGATTTTGTATCAGACGCCATGTTAGTAGCATACCGATTCCGGAGCCAGTAATCAGCTGGTTGGTAGCATTACTTCCCCTGAACAGATATTTGAATAACTTCTTCTGGTCTTGTTTTGATATACCAATGCCTGTATCTGTGATGGTAATCATCCAGTAACTTTTGTTATGATATGCCATAACACTTATTGTTCCGTTTCTTGGAGTATACTTCAGTGCGTTTGATATCAGATTTCTAAGAATAGAATCCATTTTGTTTCTGTCTATCCATACATCTAATGTCTCAAAATCGCTGTGGTACTCAAATTTAAGTTCTTTTTGTTCTGCATAATGTGTAAATTGTTGCAGATAAGTCTTAAGGTATGAGTTCAGTTCGTATTTGCTTACTGTTACCTGTGAACTGTACAGTTCCTCTTTCTGGAAGTTCATAAGCTTATTTGCAAGTTCAGAAAGATTGTCTGTATTCTGGATGGCTAAGTTTATGTTCATAAGCCCTTCCTCTGAAAGCTGCTCGTTCTTTAGAATTTCTCCTAAAGGTGCTTTTATCAGAGTAAGAGGTGTACGAATATCATGTGCTGTATGCATGAAGAAATTAATCTTTTCCTGTGAAGTGCGACGGTCTTTCTGTATCATCTTATATCGTACTAAAGAGTATGCAGCTCCAACTATTATAAGAGCATACAACAGGAATGCCCAGAAGGTAAGCCAAAACGGTCTTCCAACTATAATCTGGATGGAACGTTCTTCAAGAAGCTGTTTGTTGTCTAACAGCATGGCTCTCACTTTCAGGGTATAGTTGCCTGGTGAAAGGTTTGTATAACGTATTGTATTGTTGTCACTTGGAGTTGTCCATTCATCGAAAAAACCTTCAAGTTTCCAGCTATAGTAGATATTTGAAGGATTATCATAGTTGACAGACAATACATCCATAGAGAATGTGTTCTGGTCGTAATCGAGTTCAATTACAGATGTTTCGTTAAGTAGTTTTTTTAATGGAGATTCAGGTTCGTTGGGGTGCACTGTGCGGTACATGATACTCAGATTATCGAATATCATCTGATTTGAAAACTGTCGTGGCAACTGCATGCTGTCGGGCAGTATTATAACACCTTCATTGCTACCGAATATAAGATACCCATTACTGCTGTTGAGTGCTGCATTCTGGTTGAAATTTGACGCAGTAAGTCCCTGTTCCTTAGTCCAGTTTGTAAACAACTCTTCTTTTATATCGAAAAGAGAAAGCCCATTTTCTGTACCAAGGAATATATTCCCAAATTTATTTGGAGCGATACTATATATATTGTTTGTTATAAGTCCGCTGTTTTCTGTGTGGTAGTGTTTGCTTTTTCCTGTTACATTATTAATTATAAATAGCCCGTTTCCATATGTTCCTATATATGTGGTATGTCCGTCGGCCGACTGATATATTGTGTTTATACATCCAGGGTCATCGGGTAATTCATATTGTTTAAGTTTGTCTTCCGATTTGTCGAATAAATACAGACCATCTATAGTTCCTATCCATAAAGAATTGCTGTCTCTTTCATTTATGCATGAAATAGGGTAGGTTGTGCTATATGATTTTGCTTTTTTTTGGGTCTCATCGTATGAACGGAGGTTATAGAATCCGCCGCCCCATATTATATTCTCAGAATCGCGGAATATGCTTCGGATGTATTTGTCGGGGTTTTCGCCTTTTTTTACAGCCGACTGCATTGCATATGTAACCTTTCCAGTATGTTTGTCAATCTGATAGATTCCAGACATATATCCTCCAGCAAGAATAATTCCAGGTTTGAATTCGCATAAGGAAATAAAAATATGATTATTGCTTATATTGTCATCCATATTGGCTGCCAGGAAGTTTCTCCACTTCTTGTCTTTAGGACTGTAGCAACTGATTCCGTTGCTTGTAGCGTACCAAGTATCGCCGTCAGAATCTTGCATTATGAAATTGATTCTGTCGTCAACTAAAGAATTCTTGTTGTCGTTGGAGTGTCTGTGCCATTCATAACTATGATATTTTTCTGAATAAATAGTTATACCGGTTGGATATATGACGTTCCATATTCTGTTGTCTTTGTCAATGCATAAGTCCTTTATTATGCTTCCGTTCATCTTGTTGTATTTCCTGTTGTCTTCTTTCAGGAAATGAGTAAACTCCTGTGTCTTGAGGTTCAGTTTGTATACACCGTCTCCATCTGTGGCAATCAGCACCTCGTTAGGGTCTTTGTAATATGGCTTTATAGTATTGATACTTACGTCTGTGAGATCTTTGCCCAAATCAAATATATTTTTTGACGTTGAGTCGTATAAAAACAATCCGTTGAGCAATGTATTAATAATAAGCTGTTTCGATTCTTTGTGGTAATATATATAATTAATAAGAGATATATTATGAAGCGAAATCATTTCGGAGTGATATCCGTCTTTATCTATCCTGACTTTATAGATTAATTTTCCTGTAGTAAAATAGAATTCATTATTTTCGCCTTCTGCCATGCTTATCACCTCTTCCTTTATGGCGTCATTAATACATTTGCTTGTGTTGTTTTCAGTGTTATATTGTACAAGACCCTTTTGACAACACATCCAAATAGTTTTCTGGCTGTCGAAATAAACAGAAGTGATAGGTTCTGCTTTTAAATGCGGATATTCCTTTCTTACATCAAAAACCAATTGGAAAGAGTCTTTCATTACATCATATTTAAAGACATAACCATCCTTGCCAAATTCCCATAGAGTTTTTTTATCATCTACAAAAAGTTGGTTGAGGTTTGGATAAAAGTTGACTTCTTTCTTTTTTCTTGTAAGTTTATAGTGCTTGAAATGCTTTCCGTCGAAACGGTCGATACCCTTATGTGTTAGAATCCACATATAATCCTGAGCTCCCTGCTGTATAGAAAGAACTCTTCTGCTACTTAATCCGTCTTCTATTTCAATATATTTATATATTTGAGCATTAATGCTTAAAAAACACAGCAGAAAAAGATAATATGTTATTAATAATCTGCGAATCATATTTGTCTGTATATAAGATTTCTGCAAATTTCGTAAAAAATGATTATTTATCAAAGAAAACAAAAAAGGTTTTCCCGCTTTTGATGCAGGAAAACCTTTTTGTTAATACAGTTGTAATCTGTTATATAAGATTATTTTTTATGTTGCTCAACCCACTTGCGTGCATTTACGAATGCTTCCATCCATGGAGTAATCTGGTCTTCGTTTACTCTTTCAGCAGGATAGTATGCATTTTCCCAAGGGAAACAAGCTCTTTCAAGGTGAGGCATCATGGCAAGATGACGTCCGTCTTGTGAAGCAATACCGGCTACACTGTAGTCTGAACCGTTAGGGTTGCCAGGATATTCATCGTATGAATATTTAAGAACTACATTGTAGTGATCTTCTGGATAAGGCAATGAGAACTTACCTTCTCCGTGAGCTACCCAAATACCAAGCTTAGATCCGCTTAGAGAACCAAACATTACACTGCGGTTCATTGGAACTGTTACACCAAGGAAATTAGATTCAAACTTATGTGAATCATTGTGAAGCATCTTACCCTTTTTCTTGTCTTCTGGAGTTATAAGACCAAGTTCCATCATTAGCTGGCAACCGTTACATACACCAAGCGACAATGTATCCTCACGAGCATAGAAATTGTCGAGTGCTGCTTTTGCTTTAGGGTTGAACAGGAAGCTTCCTGCCCATCCTTTGGCTGAACCGAGAACATCGGAGTTAGAGAAACCACCGCAGTAAACAATCATGTTTATGTCTTCAAGTGTCTCACGTCCGCTGATAAGGTCGGTCATTGTAACGTCCTTAACATCAAATCCAGCAAGGTAAAGCATATAAGCCATTTCGCGTTCACCGTTTGTACCCTTCTCACGGATAATTGCAGCTTTGATACCGCCTGGAGTACGGCGGTCTGGATCAAGTCCGAACTGCGACAGCTTACCGGTAAATGAAGGATTGAACGCAAATTCAACAGGCTGTTGCTTGTAGTTTTCGAAGCGTTTCTTTGCACAACCGTTCATGCTCTGTCTGCGGTCCATAAGGTATGAAGTAGAATACCATACATCGCGCAGATAGTCGATACCAAACTGATATGTAGCTCCATCTTTTGAAACAAGAATATGGCGTTCTTCCGATGGCTTACCAAGTTTAACGAAGCCAACACCTGCATCTTCAAGAACCTTCTTGACTTCAGATTTGTGCTTGTCGTCTACCTGGATAACAATACCCGGATTTTCGGCAAACAATATCTTCACGATATCGTCACACTTGATCTTGTCGAGTTCTATTTCCATACCACCATCTGTGTTGGCAAAACACATTTCAAGAAGGGTAGTAATAAGACCACCGGCAGAAATATCGTGACCTGCAAGTATCAAGCCTTTATTGATAAGTTCCTGAATAGCCAAGAAAGCATCACGGAAGTATTCCGGATTCTGCACAGTAGGAACATCGCTACCAACCTTGTTGAGGCTTTGAGCAAATGCAGAACCGCCAAGACGCAATTCATCGAAACTGAAGTCTATATGATAGAAAGTAGATTTGCTCTTGTTGACCATAACAGGAGAAACAACCTTCTTGACATCGCTGACTTCACCGCCTGCAGAAACAATGACAGTTCCCGGGCTGATGATTTTCTCTCCGTTAGGATACTTCTGAGTCATAGAAAGTGAATCCTTACCTGTAGGAACGTTTATCTGAAGTGAACAGCAGAAATCAGACAAAGCCTTAACGGCTGTATAAAGACGTGCGTCTTCACCTTCCTGAGAGCGGCAAGGCCACATCCAGTTGGCAGACAATGAGATGCTGTCCATACCATCGGCCAATGGAGCCCATACAAGGTTAGTCAGTGCTTCAGAAACTGCAAGAACAGAACCGGCAGCAGGATCGGCAAGAGCAGCCTGAGGTGCATGACCTATAGCTGTAGCAATACCTGATTTTCCACGATAGTCGAGAGCTACAACACCACAGTCGCTCAATGGCAACTGAAGCTCACCCTGACACTGCTGGCGTGCAATCTTACCTGTTACCGAACGGTCAACTTTATTGGTTAACCAGTCTTTACAAGCCACTGCTTCAAGCTGAAGAACACGGCTTACATATTCATTAAGCTTAGCAGCATCGTAAGATACATTTTCATATTTTCTTTTTACAGTCTTGTCGATCATGTAAGTCTTAGGAGAAGAACCGAACATCTGGTCTACAGCCAAGTCGAATGGTCGTACACCGTCTGCCTGCTCGAAAGCAAAGCGATGGTCACCTGTAGTTTCACCTACTACATACATAGGAGCGCGTTCACGTTCGGCAATCTTTCTTACATGTTCGATAGCCTTTTCGTCGATAAGCAATCCCATACGTTCCTGAGACTCATTGGCAATAATTTCTTTTGCAGAAAGTGTTTCATCACCAATAGGAAGTTTGTCCATGTGGATTAGACCACCACAGTCTTCCACAAGCTCAGAAAGACAGTTTACGTGACCAGCAGATCCGTGGTCGTGTATAGAAACAATAGGATTTTCATCTTCTTCGCAAAGAGAACGAACCACGTTATATGCACGTTTCTGCATTTCTGCGTTGGCACGCTGAACGGCATTAAGTTCGATACCAGAAGAATAACGTCCTGTTTCAACAGAAGAGACAGAACCACCACCAAGACCGATTCTATAGTTGTCACCACCAAGAACTACAACCTCATTTCCTGCTTCAGGAGTACCTTTCAAGCAGTCGCGCTGAGTTCCGTAGCCAACACCTCCAGCAAGCATGATAACCTTGTCGTAAGCATATTTTTCGTTGTTTTCCTGATGTTCGAATGTAAGAACAGAACCACAGATAAGCGGTTGTCCGAACTTGTTACCGAAGTCGGATGCACCATTTGATGCTTTGATAAGAATCTGTTCAGGAGTCTGGTACAGCCATTCGCGAACAGGAAGGATATTTTCCCATTCACGTCCTTCTTCAGAACGAGGATAAGAAGTCATATATACAGCAGTACCGGCAATAGGCCAAGAACCTTTACCACCACCCATACGGTCGCGTATTTCTCCACCGGTACCTGTAGAAGCACCATTGAATGGCTCAACAGTAGTAGGGAAGTTGTGAGTTTCTGCTTTTAGTGAAATAACAGTCTTGATATCCTTGATAACAAAATAATCTGAAGTAGAATGATCTTTTGGAGCAAACTGTTCTACAACAGGACCTTCAGCAAAAGCAACATTATCTTTATATGCGGAGATTATTTTGTTTGGATTTTCGTTGGTAGTTTTCTTTATCATCTGGAAAAGAGAAGATTCCATTTCCTGACCGTCGATGATAAAAGTTCCGCCGAAGATTTTGTGGCGGCAGTGTTCAGAGTTGATTTGTGCAAATCCGAAAACTTCAGAATCGGTGAGTTTGCGTCCCAAATCTTTTTCCACCTTCATTAGGTAGTCCATTTCTTCGCGAGAAAGAGCCAATCCCTCTTTTTCGTTGTATTCTTCCAGATTATCTATGTAAACAATAGGCTGAGGTTTGATGTTAATGTCGAAAATTTCCTGATTCAAACCTTTGTACATACGTTGTAACATCGGATCGTACTCAGCATTTTCATCTTTTACAGGGAAATACTCTTCGATACGGCGTATCCCGTTCAATCCCATGTTTTGAGTGATTTCCACGGCATTAGTACTCCACGGAGTAATCATTTCACGACGTGGTCCGATAAAGCATCCTGTTAAGTTGCTTTCTTCTTCTACAGTTGCGTCACTGTAAAGCCAGCAAAGCTTCTTGATGTCTTCAGCACTCATATCCTGACTGCATGCAGTAGCAATCACACTTTTTGTTGGGGTTCTGAAAAATAGAATCATAGCACTTATATTGTTTTTTAACTGAAAATACAAATTATCAAATTTGATAATTATTTTTTGCAAAGTTACATAAAAGCCCGTTTTTACGAAAGAAAATCGCAATGAAATATAGGTACTTTCGCAAAAAAGTATCATCTTTGCAGTATGAATTGGTTAGAACAAGTTACTATACTCGACTTATTGGTAAAAGGGTTTATTGTGGGAGTTGTGGTTTCTGCCCCCCTTGGACCTGTAGGCGTGCTTTGTATTCAGCGGACACTAAACAAAGGACGCTGGTTTGGGTTTGTAACAGGTCTTGGTGCGGCATTGAGCGATATATGTTATGCCTTGATTACCGGATATGGAATGAGTTTTATGGATGAACTCATCATAAAACACCAATTGTTTCTTCAGATTGTGGGCAGTATCATGTTGCTTGCATTCGGTATTTATACATTCAGAAGTAATCCGGTAAAAGCTTTACGTCCTGTTTCCGGTAAACAGGGGTCTTATCTTCATAATTTTGTTACAGCTTTTTTTGTTACATTCTCCAATCCTCTTATTATATTCCTTTTTGTCGGACTCTTTGCCCGTTTTTCTTTCGTCATGCCAGGAAGTCCTGTAGGATTTCAGCTGGTCGGTTATCTGGCCATTGTCTTGGGAGCTTTGACGTGGTGGTTTGGCATAACATACTTTGTCAATAAGGTACGTACACATTTTAATGTGCGCGGAATATGGATATTGAACCGTATAATAGGTGTTATTGTCATGGTAGCCTCTGTGGTAGGGCTTGCTCTTGCTTTCTTCGGAAATTCGCTTTACTGATGTATTGTATCTGTCTGTATCCATAAATCGTATTTATAATGTGTGTATTGAGTCTTAATGTATATCTTAATGTATATTGATACTGAATTGAATAATTGTATTGAATAAATGTATATATCTCAACAGTTGAAACAGCAGAATATTGCTGAATATCTGCTTTATATGTGGCAGATAGAAGATTTGATCCGTGCATACGGATTTGATATTGAAAAGATAAAGACCTCTATTGTTGATCCGTATCCTGTCTCGGAAGAGCAGAAAAACGCTCTTTTGCAATGGTATAAAGACCTGATTAACATGATGCATGATGAAGGTGTTATGGAAAAAGGCCATTTACAGATTAATAAAAATATTATTGTATGGCTCACAGACTTGCATCTTCAGTTGCTTCAGTCGCCTAAATATCCTTATTATAGTGCTGCATACTATAAGGCTTTGCCTTTTATAGTAGAACTGCGTGCCAAGGGGGCCGATAGGGACGCTCCGGAAATACAGACATGTTTTGATGCCATGTATGGAGTTCTTCTACTTAAATTGCAGAAAAAAGAAATAAGCGAAGATACACTAAAGGCTATAAAGGTAATAAGTGACTTGTTGGCTATTCTGGCCGATTACTATAATAAAGATAAGAAAGGAGAATTGGATTTATGAAAAATATTTTGGTGACAGGAGCCAACGGTCAGCTTGGTAATGAAATGCGTCTGTTGTCTGCCGTTAATTCGGATTATAATTATTTTTTTACAGATGTTGCCGAACTTGATATCTGCAATGAGAAAGCTGTTATGGATTTTGTGGCTGAAAACTCGATTGATATCATAGTGAACTGTGCAGCATATACTGCAGTCGACAAGGCTGAAGACGATGCATATTTCTGTAATGTGTTAAATGCCCTTGCACCTGGCTATCTTGCCAAGGCAGTCGACAGTCGTGGAGGATTCTTGATACAGGTATCTACAGATTATGTTTTTGATGGAACCTCTTACATTCCATATGATGAGAATATGCCAACCTGCCCGAATTCGGTATATGGTACTACCAAGCTGGCAGGAGAAAAGGAGGCCTTTAAGTATTGCAGTAATACAATGGTTATCAGAACTGCATGGCTTTATTCTACTTTTGGAAACAATTTTGTAAAGACAATGATCCGTTTGGGCCGTGAAAGAGATTCACTCGGTGTGATTTTCGATCAGGTAGGAACGCCTACATACGCCCGCGACCTTGCTGCTGTAATTTTTACAGCCATCAATAAAGGTATTGTTCCGGGAATATATCATTTTAGCAACGAAGGTGTATGTTCATGGTATGATTTTACCAAGATGATACACAGTCTGTCCGGAATAAAAGGTTGCCATGTTAAACCCTTGCATACAAAAGACTATCCAACCAAAGCTGTCCGTCCTCATTATTCGGTACTCGACAAGACTAAGATTAAGGAAACCTATGGTGTGGAAATTCCATATTGGACAGACAGTCTTATGGAATGTATAGAAATACTTCAGAAGAAATAAAGAAAAATAATATATATATGAATCAGGAAATAGAAAGAAGACGAACTTTTGCCATTATTGCGCATCCGGATGCCGGTAAGACATCTCTTACAGAAAAACTTTTGCTTTTTGGTGGACAGATTCAAGTTGCCGGAGCTGTAAAATCAAACAAAATCAAGAAAACTGCTACATCCGACTGGATGGATATTGAAAAGCAGCGTGGTATCTCTGTTACTACTTCTGTAATGGAGTTCGACTATAATGATTACAAGATAAATATTCTTGATACTCCCGGACACCAGGATTTTGCTGAAGACACTTATCGTACTCTTACAGCAGTCGACAGTGTTATTATTGTAGTGGATGGTGCAAAAGGTGTGGAAAGTCAGACAAGAAAACTGATGGAAGTTTGCCGTATGCGTAATACTCCGGTTATTATCTTCGTAAACAAGATGGACCGTGAAGCAAAAGATCCGTTTGATTTGCTTGATGAACTTGAAGAAGAACTTGTTATTAATGTACGCCCTCTTACATGGCCTATAGAAAGTGGTCCTCGTTTTCGTGGTGTTTATAATATCTACGAACAGAAACTTAATCTTTTCCAACCATCGAAACAGGTTGTTACTGAGAAAGTGGAAGTTGATATAAATACTGAAGATCTGGATAATCATATAGGTAGTGTATTGGCTGACAAGCTTCGTGGTGAGTTGGAACTTATTGATGGAGTTTATCCGGAATTTAAAGTTGAAGAGTATCTTGAAGGTAATGTAGCTCCTGTATTTTTCGGTTCTGCATTAAATAACTTCGGTGTTCAGGAGTTGCTCGACTGTTTTGTTGAAATTGCACCAAGTCCACGTCCGGTAGCAGCTATTGAGCGTACTGTAAATCCCGACGAACCTAAATTCACAGGTTTTGTGTTTAAGATTACAGCAAATATCGATCCTAATCATCGTTCTTGTGTGGCTTTCTGTAAGGTTTGCTCTGGTAAGTTTACAAGAAATACTCCTTATTTGCATGTGCGTCATAATAAGACAATGCGTTTTTCTTCGCCTACACAGTTTATGGCTCAGCGAAAGACTACTGTTGATGAAGCCTGGGCAGGTGATATTATAGGTTTGCCGGATAATGGAACATTCAAGATTGGAGATACACTTACAGAAGGTGAAAATCTTCATTTCAAGGGATTGCCAAGTTTCTCGCCTGAAATGTTCAAGTATATAGAGAATGCCGATCCTATGAAGACAAAACAGCTTAACAAAGGTATCGACCAACTTATGGACGAGGGTGTGGCACAGTTGTTCGTTAACCAGTTTAACGGCAGAAAGATTATCGGTACAGTAGGCCAGCTTCAGTTCGAGGTTATTCAGTACCGTTTGGAAAATGAATATAATGCAAAGTGCCGCTGGGAGCCTGTAAGCTTGTATAAGGCTTGTTGGATAGAAAGCGATGACCCAGCAGAACTCGAAGCGTTCAAGAAGCGTAAATACCAGTATATGGCTAAGGACAGAGAGGGTAGGGATGTTTTCCTTGCAGACAGTGGATATGTTCTTCAAATGGCTCAGATGGATTTCAAGAATATAAAATTCCATTTCACATCTGAGTTCTGATATGGTTGTATCGTTTACGATATGTTTGTAGACTGTAGCTGATGTATTGCTATATTGCTTTTGCTATAAGGTTTTATAGTTTTAGTTGTACAGTCTAACTTTATAGAATATGATAAAAGGTATGAACTGATGATTTAATGTCATAGGTTCATACCTTTTTTGTTTTTATGTGTCTGGCATTTGTCCGACCTATAAAACAGCAAAAGCTGCAACTTTTTGAGTTACAGCTTTTAACTTCTGCACGGGAAGAGAGGCTCGAACTCCCGACACTCGGTTTTGGAGACCGATGCTCTACCAACTGAGCTATTCCCGTGTTTGCGATTGCAAAGGTAGTACTTTTTATTTAATCTGCAAGCGTTTTTATGAGATTTTTTTAATAAAAATTTCTTGATAATTTTTATATTATAGATAAATCCCTGAATACTAACTTGTAAGCCTCAGATTTTTTTTCAACTTTCATGGGATATGCTCTACTCGACGATGGCATTCTATAGAGAGAATATTTGTTGTCGTGGAAGAAAAAGTCAACTTTTCCACCAATAGGAGGTTGTTTTATTGAAAATAATTCACATAAAACATCTGTAGCTTTTTGGCCGGTAGTAACTATAGCCTTGCATTTAGGTAGTTGTTTTAATAACAGTTCTACGTCAGTGGGCTCAATTACTTCGAGAAACTTATCAGAAGCGTTGTCCTGGAGTCTTCTTACAGCAGTTGCAGTGTCATATAGTGCAATGCCTTTCTGTATGCAGAAATTCTCTATTCTTTCTTTGTCAAATGCCTTTTTGTCCTCCTTAAGAAAATGTTCTTTATCTTCGTAGAAGATGTATCCCATTATTCTCCACATATCATTTTGGATATTGGGGTAGAAAAACTCCATACTCCATCTTTTTTTCTGCGGTGGAAAACTGCCAAGCATTAGTATCGATGCATTCGAAGGAAGGAACGGCTCTAACGGATGTCGCTCAATATCATATATTGTTTCCATTATTATTTTTTTTGATAGAATTGTGATACAAAAACAGCTTTCATGTTTATTATATACGAGCGTGGATAAACATGAAAGCTGTTGTGTGTTTGGTAATATATAGTATACTTTAGATTAATTATAAGTCAATTATATATTAATCCTTTAGTCTTACTTTAAATTTTGCTTTTAATCTAATTTTTAATCTTTCTGATAACCTTTCCAGATAATATTTTTATTAAGCTTTCGGCTTTGGTTCTTTTTTTGCCAGGAGCACAATATTATATACATATTCATTCATCCATGCTTCAGAATATCCTAAAGTGTTTTTATACTGTCGGATATTGTGGCATGTCTTGCGTACGCCGTCGTCTTTCCAGTCTGTTTTGGTAAGAATATCATTGATAGTTTTTTCTGTCATATTCTTAAGCATTTTCTTAAGAAGGGTAGGCATACGGAATTTCCATTGCATCAGATTTCCAATAACCATCATAAGATCCTGGCTGAATCCCTGGAACATGAATAAATATGATTTTATATCGTTTACATTTCGGCAGTTCTTCTTTATTGATGCATCAATTTCCTTGAAGAATGTTTCGTTGAGGCCATAAATCTCAATCAACATTTTCTTGCAGCGAGACTTTTCTGCTATACCTAACTTGTTGTTCTGTGTAGGAACCTTCAGGGTACGTTTGAATACTGCCAAATCCGGTAGGAAGTTTATATTGCTTATACCCAACTGTGATGCCATAACAGCCTGATAGTATACACGGATTAAAGTCATAAAATCTTCCATGCCACCTACGCGTACTGTTTCTTCTGCATTATCTGCATTTTTCTTGCCAAAAAGTTTTGATAAGATACTCATGATTTATGTATTATTTGTTTTCTTACTAATATTTGTGTTTATCGGATGCAAAGATAATAAATTGTTACCAACAACTTATATCTTCTTCAATATCTTTCATATTGCTTTTTCTGAATATTGGACTTTTTATTCCTTTTTTCTTCTGACTGATATAATCATTCAAAAGCCGGAAAGCATATTTTCCAAGAAGCAGGATAGCGATAAGATTACAGATTGCCATGAGTGCCATTGTGATATCGGCAAGACTCCATACAAGCTTCAGACTGGCCATTGAACCGAAAAATACCATTCCGCTGACTAAGATTCTGTAGACGTTCACTACCCATTTCTTTTGTGTTATGAATTGAATATTAGCTTCTCCGTAATAATAGTTGCCAAGTATGCTGCTATAGGCAAAAAATAGTATGGCAATGGCAACAAACAGGCTGCCTATAGAACCAATCTCATTGTTGAGTGCAGCTTGAGTCAACTGTATACCGTCGAGTCCGCCATCTGTATATTTATCGCTGAAAAGTATTATAAAAGCTGTACATGTGCATATCATAAGTGTATCGGTGAATACCCCTAACGCCTGTATGAATCCTTGTTTTGCGGGATGTGTTACATGGGCGGTAGCTGCTGCATTTGGGGCAGAACCCATACCGGCTTCGTTACTGAAAAGTCCTCGTTTGATGCCTTGCATCAGTGCTGCACCTATTCCTCCTCCGGCTGCCTGTTCTATTCCGAAAGCATTGCTTATTATAAGACTGATTACTTCCGGCAGTTTTGATATGTTGCCTATTACTATGAAAAGTGCAAGTATGATATATCCTAAGGCCATTATTGGAACTATCACACTGCTTACATTTGCTATCCAATGTACTCCTCCAAAAATAATAACCAAGGTAAGCAGAGTTATTCCTATGCCCATGTATAATGGTGATATATTGAACGCCGATTCGAATGCCGCACATATTGTATTACTTTGAACGGAATTGAATGCAAAGCCGAAAGTTATTGTTATAAGCACGGCAAATATTATTCCCATCCATCTTTTTTTCAGTCCTTTTTCCATATAGTATGCCGGCCCGCCTATATATGAGTGCTTACCTTTTGTCTTGAACAACTGTGCTAATGTTGATTCCACAAATGCACTGCTTGCTCCTAATAAGGCTATTATCCACATCCAGAAGATGGCTCCCGGACCGCCTACAGTAATTGCAGTAGCCACACCGGCCATGTTGCCGGTTCCCACTCTGCTTGCCAGAGATATAGTAAATGCCTGAAAAGATGATATGTGTTTCTCGTGCCCGTCTATTTTCACAGTAGAGTCACCAAGTAGTCTTACCATCTCTCCAATCATGCGGAACTGGACAAATTTTGTCTTGAAACTGAACCATAGTGCACATCCTATCAGCATGGCTACAAGGATGTATGTCCAAAGAATATCGTTTGCTAACCCAATTGTATTTGTAATGCTGTTTGAAATACTGTTTGTCATTATGTCTAAGTAAGATTATGTATTATAATATTAATTATTATTGAATGAACTATATTGTATCTTATATCATATGATGAACTATACTATATAATATACTATATCAGATGAACTTTATTTTATCGGATGAACTTTTGTTTTTTTTGTAGGTGATATCAACCCCGTGGATAAACCATAATTAAAAGTAATTCCAATAATTATAAATTCCCGCCTCTTATATTTTCTTTATCATCTTTTATCCTGAAGAAAAATGTATGGTTTTTGAATATTTGTTCTACGAGATCAAACCTTATGAAGTCTGCAAGTAATTTACTTGTGTCAATACGTGTGATTTTTGAAAGCTTACTGCATTGATTAAGAGTCAGTTCTCCTTTTTCTGACAGAATATTGAGAAGATGCTGTTCTTTTTCGGAGTAGGTCACGACTACATTTTCTTCTTTTTTATTATGTTTCCATCTGTTGAGGTAAACTGCATCAGCCAATATGTTTTCGTCTTTAATTCTCACATAAGCCCATTTCCTGTTGTTTTCATCCAGGGCAAAAATAGGTTTATTGTTGCATTCCGGTATAATGATTTCCAAAACATCCTTACCTTCTATCTTGTAGATTTTACTCGAAACCTCTACTTGAGGTATGCAATACATATTTGCGGCTGCATCAATCATGTAAACTTCTTCATCAGAACGCACTCCTGCGATTTTTCCGTTATCCTTTACTCCTATAAGAAGTCGTCCGCCTTCTGTATTTGCAAAAGCTGATATGCTTTTAGCTATTTTACGTGCATCTGATATTGCAAATTTAAAATCCTGATGAATATGCTCTCCTTCTTCTATAAGACTTTTTATATAGTTTTCTTGAGTAATTTTCATGATTGTAATTTGTTGTTTTATATTGTAGTTATGTGGTCTTGTAATATCCTTCAGATTATAATAACAATTAAATCAAAATCAATTTTGCCCATAAGTAACAGTCTTATACGCATTAGGGGGTAAAATTACAAATAAAAACTGATATGCGACTCCAATAGGCTGAATTTTTTCATTTGTCAGTCGGTTGCCGTACGATTATAATAGAATGGGCGTACGACTTAAGTGGTACGGTCGTTTGACTTAAGTGATACGGTCGTACCACTTAAATGGTACGATTTAAATGATTTTGAATTATGAGAGTGATTTTGAGTTATGAATAAGAGATGAGTGTTTATGAGAGTGTGTAGTGTAATAATTTCGTTGACAGGTTACGTCCTCGACAAATAAAAAAATTCCGTGATAAGTACTGTATATTTAATTAAAGTACTTATACACGGAATTCTCTTTATATTGTCCTATACTTAGTATAGATACTTAGTACAGATACTTATATAGAAACTTATATAGACTTAAATTTTATTTTCTTTTCAGAAACCGCAATTCTTGTGAGTCATAATATCAAGCACAAGTTTGTCTGTTTCGTTCATTCCTACAGAACCTATTTTGGTAAGGTTGCGTATACTTAGATCTACACTGTCTTCTATTATACCTTCAACAGATGTAACACATTTTTGTTCCATGGCCATTATAGCAGACAAGACTGCTGTAGATACCCCGCTTGTAAGCTTCAAAGCGCAACTTGGTTTGGCTCCGTCGCATATCATACCGGTAAGGTTTGCAATCATGTTCTGAACGGCAAAAACAATTTGCTGATATCCTCCACCCATGAGATATGTTATACCGCAACTGCTTCCTGTAGCTGCAACAACACAGCCGCAAAGTGCTGATAATCTGCCGAGGCTCTGCTTGATGTAAATTACGGTAAGATGGCTAAGAATAAGTGCTCTAACCAGTTCTTCTTCCGATTTGTTATGGTCTTCTGCATAAACCACTACTGGCAATGTGGCTGCTATACCCTGATTGCCGCTTCCGGAATTACTCATTACAGGTATCATGGCACCGGCCATTCTGGCATCGCATGCGGCTGAAGTGTACGACAGTATATGGGTGAAAGTATTGTTACCCATAATGTTCTGTTCTGTATGGCTATACATCAAAGTCTTTCCAAGCTCATGACCGTAATGGCCTTTCAGAGAACGTTCAGCAGCAAGTTTGTTCAGACGTTTGGATTCCAGAATGAATTTTATTTCATCAAGTGGCGATGTCATGGCGAAATCGTATACTTTTTTAAGATTTAGCTCAACTTCCACATCGTTACTTTCTGATGAACTGTTTGTGTTTTCATTAAGAAGAACCTCATTGTTTTTGCTGACATATACAAAACGTGTATGACCGCCGCTTATAATGGCTGTTGCCTCTTCGTTGCCGGCTGTACATTTAACTTCGATGTACAGTTTTTCTTCTATTCCATACTTCAAACTAATGTCTATAGCCTGAGACTCTATTATTTTCTTACCTTCTTCTACGGCTTCAGGGGTACAATCCTTTAATACTTCAAGCTGATATTCAGACTTGCCTATTAAAGCTCCTAAAGCAATTGCTATAGGAAGACCTATCATACCTGTGCCTGGTATACCAACTCCCATTGCGTTTTTCAGAATATTTGCACTCAATAGTACAGATATCTTTTCGGGTCTGCTTCCCAAAGTTTCTGTAGCTTTGGCCACACATAGAGCCACAGCAATAGGTTCTGTACATCCTATTGCCGGGACAACTTCTTTTTGAATCAGGGCAATGATTTGCTCTCTCTCTGGTTTTGAAATCATATGCAAAGATTATATTTTATTTTTTGTAGTTTTTAAGACCTGTTTCAAGGAAATCTATGTATAACTGTATGTCCTCGTCGTATGAATAAGATTTGTTGAGTGGCATACCTTCATTGTCAACGAGTACATAGAATGGCTGGGCATTGGCTCCGAACTTAGAGCGTTGCAAGTAGCTCCATTTGTCACCTACTGTACGAAGTGTTCTTTCTTTACCATTCTCATTAACTTTGATTGGCTCGGCAAGTTTTGTCTTGTCGTCAACGAAGAGAGTTATAAGAACATAGTCTTCAGTCAACAGTTTGCTGACTTTTGGATCTGTCCATACAGCAAGTTCCATTTTTCTGCAATTTACACAGCCGTAACCTGTAAAGTCAAGCATTACCGGCTTGTTGTTCTGGCGTGCATAATTCATTCCGGCTTCATAATCAGTGAATTTTGCATGTACTTCGTTCTTATAGAGGTTGAAATCCTGAGTCTGCATAGGTGGTGCAAAGGCACTTACTGCTTTAAGAGGTGCGCCCCATAATCCAGGAATCATATAAATGGCAAAAGCCAGAGATATAAGAGCCATGAAAAATCTTGGAACACTTACTTTATTGTCGTCATCATCATGAGGGAATTTTATTTTTCCTAATAGGTACATACCTAACAGTCCGAATATTACTATCCACAATGCGAGGAATGTTTCACGGTCTAATATTCTCCATCCGTAAGCAAGGTCTGCTACAGAAAGGAACTTTAGAGCGAAAGCTAATTCAAGGAATCCTAAAGTTACTTTGATAACATTCATCCATCCTCCTGATTTTGGCATAGATTTCAGCCATGATGGGAATAAGGCAAACAGAGTAAATGGTAATGCTAATGCAATAGCGAATCCAAGCATACCAATAGCCGGTGCCACAACACTTCCTGTTGTAGAAACTTCAACAAGCAGGAATCCGATGATAGGACCTGTACATGAGAATGAAACAAGTGAAAGTGTGAATGCCATCAGGAAGATACTAAGCAAGCCTGTGGTTTGTTCTGCTTTGCTGTCAACTGCATTACTCCATTTTGAAGGCAATGTGATTTCGAACGCTCCGAAGAATGATGCTGCAAAAACCAGCAGCATAAGACAGAACAATATATTAAATACAGCATTTGTAGACAGAGCATTTAGCGCGCTTGCTCCAAATATAAGTGTTATGGCAAGACCCAAAGCAAGGTAAATTACTACTATGGAAGCACCATAAGTCCAGGCATCTCTAATACCTTTTTTCTTGTCTTTTGTTCTTTTCAGGAAGAAGCTGACAGTCATAGGAATGATAGGCCATACGCATGGAGTGAACAATGCCAATAGTCCGCCTACAAATCCTGTAAAGAAGATATATATCCATGACATGGAAGTCTCTCCGGCATGTTCTCCAAAGCTGTTAAGCTCATTGATTACTGGTTTCCAGTAGTCAACCGAAGCATTGTCTGATGCCCCACCAATATTAAGTGGTGTAAATGACATAGAACCACTCTCGGTAGAAGTTTCGTTATTGTTGTCTGAAGTCTGAGCCAGACTGTTTGCCGATTCTACGTTTGCATTATCAGATGCAGAAGCATTTGCGGTACCGGTAAATGAGAAGTCTACGCTTGTTGGAGGAAGACAGTTTTCATCGTTGCATGCGCCATATTCCAAATATCCTGCAATGGTATATTTACTATCAGTCAACTTAATCTTCTGTATGAATTTTGCGGTACCTTCGAAATATCTTACTTTCATTTGGAATATAGGGTCCATCTTGTCGATTTCGGTACCTTGAGGAGTAAGTTTACCTATAATTTCAGCACCTTCAATTTTGTCGACATTAAACGATGTGGAAATAGGTCCGCCGTCACCCAGTTCTGTAGAATAAAGGTGCCATCCTTTTTCTATAGAAGCATTGAAGATTATTTCGGCTTCTGTATCCGAAATTTTCTTCCATTCGGTTTTAAACTTGATAGGATCTTGCATTTGCGCAAGTACCGGCAAGCACATAAAGGCTAATAACAGCCAACAGAATGCGAGTCTTTTTGTCATTTGAAAATACAATTTAATTATTTAAGAGTTAATATTATACTTTGATTTTGCATACATAAATAACAGTATGCTATAATATTGCAATTTTTTTTGCAAAGATACACTTTTTATATATTTCATAAAAAATGTTTCTTATAATAAAGATGAATTTTTTCGATAAAAGTGTTTATTCAAAAATCTGTAAAAGTTTAATATGGATATAATATAGATATGTATATATAAAGAGTTTCTTATTGTGTTTATATATAGTTTTTATATTTTTCCCTGTGTGCGTTTACCTATATTTATACCCGTTTACGTATAAATTTAATGCAAATGATAATTTTTTTTAGAAAAAAAAGGATGAAAATGTTTGGAAGTTAAGAAAAAAGTCGTACCTTTGCATCGCTTTTGAAAAGGAAAGCACTTCAGAACGAAGTTTTGGAGAGGTGGCAGAGTGGTCGATTGCGGCGGTCTTGAAAACCGTTGTACTGCGAGGTACCGGGGGTTCGAATCCCTCCCTCTCCGCAATAAAGGGTGTAAATCAAGCATTTGCGAGATTTATACCCTTTATTTTTTACACCCAAAATCAACTAATGGGTGTAGTCTGGACCAGCGGATATTGGGACCAGCGGATATTCCTGGTTGGTATCACTATTTTTATGCATATAGCTTAGCCAGCCTGAACATGAAGAATTTCACATCAGACACCCCATCGGTCTTTATAATTCAATATTCTTATTATATGGCTTTTTTATCTTGAATAAACAGCTCTTACTCCGATATTGTTACAGTCGGCGCCCATAGGTGGGTTCTCTTTAAATAGTTGGATATCTATTTTGTAAACAGAATTATAGTAATTGAAGAGAGCCTTCGAAATTCTAAATACTACATTTTCAAGAAGATTTGATTTTGTTTTCATTTCTTCCTTGATCAATTCGTATACTTCAGCATAGTTTATTGTTCCATCAAGATTATCGGTTTCTGCTGCAATGCTGAAGTCTGTATAAAGTGTTATGTTTATAATGTAGGTTGCTCCCACTATATTTTCTTGATTTAGCACACCGTGGTATGCATATAATTTTAATCCGTTAAGGATTATGCTTGTTTCTAATGGCTTCATATTTCGGCTTGTGATTTATATATAGATATAAATTTACTTGTTTTATTAGTGACGTTGGCGAAGTTTGTATAAAGTTTAAAAGGCGAGGCTTATCCTTTGATAATGATAATCCTCGCCTTTAATATAATTCTATTAATTAAATATCAGTATAAAGTATTATTATTATCCGCATCTTGAAGAGCCGCATGTGGTACAAATCAGACAACCTTCCTGATATACCAAAGTTTCGTTTCCGCAGTTAGGACATTTCATACCTTTAGCTTCGGTTCCATCTTGTACATATTTCTTCAAGGCGCGTTCTACACCGTTCTTCCAGGTGTTAATATTTTCGCTGTCGAGTTGCAGAGAGCCAACAAGCTTTATTACTTGCTCTATAGGCATTCTCCATCTTAATACTCCTGAAATGAGTTTGGCGTAGTTCCAGTATTCCTTATTGAATCTTTCAGACAATCCTTCAATTGTCATCTTATAGCCTCGTTTGTTTTCAAATTGGAAATCATATCTTTTTACTCCGTTTTCATCATAGTTCTTAATGATTCTTCCCGAAGTAACCGATTTCGGCAATACAATTCCTTCTTCATCATCCTGGAGTCCTGTAAAGATTTCGTAAGGATGGCCGTCAAGAAGACCTACAAAAGCTACCCATTTTTCTTTATTATTCTGGAACCTCACTACATCAGCTTCCAATACTTTAGGTCTTACTTCTACTACCTGCGACTGTTTGCATAAACAAGTGTCATTCTCTTGTTTTGTATTTTCTTCCTTGTTTTCTTTCTTTGTCTTTTGGGTAGAAATCAAAACTCCTGCTCTTGATCCGTCTCTATATACTGTACATCCTTTACATCCCGAACGCCATGCTTCTACATAAAGACGATTTACCAGTTCTTCATCTACACTGTTCGGAAGGTTTATTGTTACACTTATTGAGTGGTCTACCCATTTCTGTATACGGCCTTGCATCTTGACTTTCATAAGCCAGTCTACATCATTGGAAGTTGCCTTATAGTATGGAGACTTTGCAACAAGTTCGTCTATTTCTTCCTGAGTGTAATTGTCTTTATGCTCATATCCGTTGACTTCCATCCAGGTAAGGAATTTATGATGGAATACGGTATATTCTTCAAATGCATCACCTGTTTCATCAATGAAGTCAACACGTACATTTTCATCGTTAGGATTAACTTTTCTGCGTCTTTTGTAAACAGGCATAAAGACAGGTTCTATACCAGAAGTTGTTTGAGACATAAGACTTGTTGTTCCTGTAGGTGCAATAGTAAGACACGCAATGTTTCTGCGTCCATATCTTACCATATCTTTATAAAGATCAGGGTCGGCTTCTTTTATACGGTTGATGAAAGGGTTGTCTTTTTCTCTTTCGCTATCATATATATCAAAAGCTCCACGTTCTTTCGCCATATTTACAGATGAACGGTATGCTTCAAGGGCAATGGTCTTATGTACCTTTTCTGAGAATTCTGTTGCTTCTTCAGTTCCATATCTCAATCCCATGGCTGCAAGCATGTCACCTTCTGCTGTAATTCCAACTCCGGTGCGTCTTCCCATACCTGATTTTCTGTAGATTTTTTCCCAAAGATGACGTTCTGTGCTTTTAACTTCTTCGTTTTCAGGGTCAGAATCAATCTTCTCAAGAATAAGACCTATCTTTTCAAGTTCAAGGTCGATAATGTCGTCCATTATCCTCTGAGCCAAATGCACATGCTTTTTAAATAAATCAAAATCGAAGTATGCATCTTTTGTAAACGGATTGTTTACATACGAATACAGGTTAATGGCAAGCAGTCTGCATGAATCGTAAGGACATAATGGAATTTCTCCACATGGATTTGTTGAGACAGTCTTGAATCCAAGGTCTGCATAGCAATCCGGAACAGATTCCCTGATAATTGTATCCCAAAATAAAACTCCAGGTTCAGCCGATTTCCATGCATTATGAACAATCTTTTTCCATAATTGGCCGGCATTAACTTCTTTGGTGTACTGAGGCTTTTCTGCATCGATAGGGAATTTCTGAGTATATGTTCTGTTTTCAATTGCAGCCTGCATAAACTCGTCGTCGAGCTTTACGGAAACATTTGCTCCTGTAACTTTTCCCTCAGTCATTTTGGCATCAATGAAAGATTCTGAATCTGGATGCTTGATGGAAACGCTAAGCATTAGGGCACCTCTTCTTCCGTCTTGAGCAACTTCTCTTGTTGAATTTGAATATCTTTCCATGAATGGAACAAGACCTGTAGATGTCAATGCTGAGTTTTTTACAGGAGAACCTTTTGGACGGATATGTGAAAGGTCATGGCCTACACCACCTCTTCTTTTCATGAGCTGCACTTGCTCTTCATCTATTCTTATGATAGCTCCGTATGAGTCAGCCTTGCCATCAAGTCCTATCACAAAGCAGTTTGACAATGAAGCTACCTGAAACTGGTTGCCTATACCAGTCATTGGACTTCCTTGAGGGATGATATATTTAAAATGGTCGAATAACTCGAATAACTCTTTTGATGTTAATCCGTTTGGATAATTTGATTCGATACGAGCCACTTCATTGGCCAATCTCCAGTGCATGTCTTTAGGAGACTGTTCATAAATGTTTCCAAAAGAGTCTTTTACTGCATACTTGTTGACCCAAACGCGTGCAGCAAGTTCATCTCCTTTAAAATACTCTAATGATGCCTTATAGGCTTCATCATAGCTATAAATTTTCTTTTCCACGGTAATATATTGTAATTTCTTTATGTTCAAGTAAAAAAGTTTTTTGTAGAAGTTTCGCTTTACTCAAACAATGATAATCTCTATATCGTGTTGAATTATTTTCGGTGCAAAGCTATGAATGTTTTTTTAATATGACAAGAAATTACAACTAAAGTTATTAACAAGACAATAAAGTTTTCTATTTTTGTTTTATAATATCTTGATTGTTAGATTTTTAATGTTTTTGTAATTGTGTAAAAGTTTTCCGTTTTGTAAATTCATGGTGATTCTATGAATGTTTGTATTATCATTCCCAGACCTTTTTATTCGGGCTTTCCCAAGTATATCAAAAAGCTTTTTTATCATTACGTTCTTTTCTATGTTTTCAATATGTTCTTATAGTTTCCAATATATTTATATCTGATTTTTATGCTTATTTTATATATTTTTTATGTTTAGATAGGAGAGAAACTGATTGTTTTCAATAAATTTCTTATTGTAAAGATAATCTTCTGTTTTTCGAGCTGAAAAATATGTTTTTTTTATACCTTTGTAAATGTTGTTATTGGTGTAAACTGAAACTTTAACCTTAATAGATAAATAAAGTCCTGCGCAAATAAGGATTATTTAATGTTTCTGAAATTATTGCTACTTAGCTAAGAATAAACTTTAAAAATAATAATGATATGGATTCAATAAAAAACAGAAGAACAATTCGTAAGTATAAAAAACAAGATATTCCTGATACTTTGTTGGAGTCAATGCTTGAAGAAGCATTCCGAGCATCAACAATGGGAAATATGCAATTGTACAGTGTCATCATAACAAAAGATGATGATATGAAATCAAAGCTTGCGCCTGCACACTTTTATCAGCCTATGGTAACTCAGGCTCCGGTTGTACTTACATTTTGTGCCGATTTTAACCGTTTTACCAAATGGTGTCTTCAAAGAAATGCTACTCCTGGTTATGATAATTTCCTTTCTTTTATTAATGCAGCTTCAGATACATTGTTGGTTACACAGAATTTCTGCACTATAGCCGAAGACAATGGATTAGGTATTTGTTATTTGGGTACTACTATTTATAATCCAGGACCTATCATAGAGGTCTTGAATCTTCCAAAACTTGTTATACCTGTTGCAACAATAACTGTGGGATATCCTGATGAGTTGCCACAACAACCTGACAGACTGCCTTTAAATGGTATAATTCATAAAGAAACATATAAGGACTATGATAGTAATGATATAGATGAAATTTACCGTTTAAAAGAGGCGTTGTCAGAAAACAAGAATTTCGTTTTAATTAATAATAAAGAAACTCTTGCTCAAGTGTTTACTGATTTGAGATATAAAAAGGCTGATAATGAATTTATGTCTGAAAATCTGATAAAGGTTTTGAAGGAGCAAGACTTTATTAAGTAGTTTAATAATACATTGATTTGATAAGCATTGAGATGTTATCTCAAAAATCTGAAAATAAAGAAATTTATATGTTTTATATAACATCTTAATGTCTTATCTTATATATTTTCAAAAAAGGTTCGGCTGAGTTTCAAACAAATATGATATATATAATAAATTGTTTGAAACTCAGCCGAACCTTTTATATGTATTTAAATACTGTTACTGATGTCGTTGTAGTATTTGATATGTTTATTTATGTAACTTAGTATTTATGCAACGTCTTTGGTGTCAGATATATTTATTTTCTAAGTGTCGCTTCAATTTCTTCTATTTCGTTTTTGAACGACTTGTCAACTTCTATCTGGTCTTTAACAATCTTACAAGCATGTAAAACTGTAGCATGGTCCTTTTTACCAATCATTTGGCCTATCTTAGAAGAAGATGTATCAGTATGCTTTTTAGCAAGATACATTGCAACCTGACGTACTTGTACAACTTCTCTTTTTCTTGTTTTAGTATGAATAGTTGAAGTGTCCACTTTATAGTAGCTGCAAACCTTTTCTATTATATCTTCTACTCCAACAGGCTTCACTTCAGCGCATTTCACAGCTTTACGTACTATTCTTTGTGCTAATTCCATATCAATTTCTCGTTTGAATAGAATAGACTGTGCAAGCAGTGAGTTTACTATACCTTCAAGCTCTCTGACGCTCTCGTTCACATTTTCTGCAATGTAGCTTATTACTGATTCAGGTATAATAAGTCCGTCTCTGCGAATCTTATTGCGGAGGATGTTTTTTCTTAATTCAATATCCGGTTTTTCCAATTCAGCTACCAATCCCCATTTAAAACGTGTAAGCAGTCGGTCTTCCATACCCTGTAGCATTACAGGAGCACGGTCTGATGTGAGTATCAACTGTTTTCCGTTTTGGTGAAGATGATTAAAAATATGGAAGAATGTATTCTGTGTCTTTGTTACTCCTGCAAACTCCTGAATATCGTCAATAATTAATACATCGATAGTTTGATAGAAAGTAATAAAGTCATTAAAGTGGTTGGTTCTTACCGAGTCTGTATACTGTACCTGAAACAGATGTGCAGAAACATAGAGAACACGTTTTTCTGGATACAATTCCTTTATACGGGTACCAATAGCGTTTATAAGATGTGTCTTACCAACTCCAGAAGGCCCATATATAAATAAAGGGTTGAATGTACGTGCCGGATTCTTGGCAACAGTCTCAGCAACGGTTCTCGAAAACTCATTACTTGTTCCCTTTATAAAATTATCGAAATTATAATTAGGGTTCAAGTGTGGATCAAGATCCTGTACCACCTGAGCCTGAAGCGGGTTAGGTGTTTTGTTTGCATTTTGCACAGGTCCTTGTTGAGGTACCGCAGGAGAACGTTTTGTACCTTCTATATTTACAGATATCTGGTTTGTCTTGTCGGTAAGAATGGAATACATCAACTCAGTACCTTCACCTATTTCTTTATAGATGGCAGCACGGAGCAAACCCACGTACTTTTCTTCTAGATACTCATAGAAGAAAGGACTGGGCACACCTATAGTCAATGCTCTATTCTCGTATTTCAGAGGCACGATAGGCTCAAACCATGTTTTATAAGCTGTTGCATTTACATTGTCTTTGATGAATGAAAGGCAATGATTCCAAAGTGTAACAGCCTGATTCTTATCAATCATATTTATCTCTTGTTTTAATAAAGCGAAACTTCTACGTTTGCAAATTTCGTAATGAAATTTGAGAAAAACAAATTGCTTTTTTCTTGCATTTCTTATATGAAGTATAAAAATCTGATTTTTAGACATTTATACTTTTATATATTCCACTGGTATTTTTAATAATATCGTTATGGTACAATCTACTGAAAATTAATTCGTTATATATGTTTCAAATTTATTACATAATTAAGATTGTAGTTTTGTATATTATTGTATACCAGTGTGTTAAATCTTCTGCCTTTAGTTTTATGTATATTATTTATTATTTAGATTGTTTCTATATAAGTTTTATTTATCTTTTCTTCCAAAAAGAGAGAAATGCACATATCTTTTTGGATGTTTCTGCAAGTCTTCAAGTAATGAAGCAGCATTCGATGTTGTTGCATTGAGATTATTGTATAAAGCCGAGTCATTAAGAAGTAGTCCTAAAGTATTGTCCTTTCTTGTAAGTTTTTCAGTCAGGAGATGTACATTTTGTAGTGTGGCATCTACTTTTTTGAATGTATCAGCATAATCTACATTCTTAAGGTTGCCACTTATTACTTTAAGATCTTCTGTAATAGCTGTAACATTGCCAGTAAGCTGAGGTATGTCATTGCTCATCAGCGTTTCAAGATGTTTACTTGTCTGGTTGAGTGATGCAGTTAGATTTTCTGCATTCTTTATAGTATTACTCAGTGAAGGATCTGCGAGAAGTTTGTTGAGTGATGACAGGATAGAATCCAGTTTAGGCATCATTTTTTCCATTTGTGGCATCAGTTCTTTTTCAGCTTTTCCCATAATGCCATCGTTGGTATATCCTTCGATAGTATCCCCCGGATTGATATAATTATTTTCCTGAAGATTCAAGTTGATGTTCATTTTTACAGTTCCTAACATTTCTGTTACGAGTTCCGCCTTGCTTCCCACAGGAATCTTCATGGTTTCGTCCATTTCTATTCCTACTACCACATATCCAGGCTTTGCATAGTTATATTTTATATCTCTTACTAACCCTACTTTAAAACCGTTTGCGTATACCGGGCTCGAAAGTGCCAGTCCGTTTATGTTGGTATATTCTACATAATAATAACTTTCCGGTTTAAACATGTTGATACCTTTAAGATAATTAATACCGAAGAAAAGTATCAATAAGGCAGCTATACCTGCCAGTCCAATTTTAAATTCTTTATTCATATAGATAATTTTTTATTTGCGTATTTATATAAAATGTAGCGATTCTCTTTATTCTAAATTCTTGTAATAGTATTTATAATATATCTGTAGCTATCTGTTTCTTTTAAACTCCCGTATAGCTTGGTTAATATCCATTTTTTCTCCATTTTTAAATGCAATGATAAACGCATCCTTGAATTTCCTGTCTACTTTAGTCCTTTTGATTCTAAGAACATTATTGTAATTAGTATCTTCGGCATAAGTGTATTTGTATAGTCCTTTTTCCTTGTAACAATCTACAGGGAAGAGACCTTTGAATAGTTTACTCCGTGAACTGAGTTTCTTGTCGGATGTCATTATCTGAATCTTGAATATAGGACTTTCGTTTTGTGTTGCCGTTATTAAAGATTCATTATTATCATTATTGTTACATTCAACATTTTCTATATCCTCTATCCTGTTGTCATTTGTTTCATTTATGACAATATTAGTTTCATCTACTATATTCTCTGATATATTTGTATTTCCATATCCGTTCTTGCTTTTGTAATTCAGAAAGGCGTTGTATATCGCATTGGCCAAATTGCTTGAGCCGTTATCCGACAATAAATATGTTTCTTCTGAAGGATTTGATATATATCCTAACTCAATAAGTACACTTGGCATTGATGTTTCCCTAAGCACAAGAAATCCAGCTTGATGTACTCCTTTGTCTACACGGTTACATCTTTTGAAATTTCTTTGTATTAAAGTTGCAAAGTCTACACTCTGAGCCATATTTTTGTCTTGCATGAATTCAAATATAATATAGCTTTCAGAAGAATTTGGGTTAAAACCCGCATATCTTTGCTTGTAATCATCTTCTATGAGAATAACAGCATTTTCTTTTTTTGCAACTTCCAGATTTTCCTGTGTTTTGTGAAGTCCCAAAGTATAGGTTTCTGTACCTCTTATGTGGGAATTTCTTGCAGCTATAGCATTGGTGTGTATTGATATAAACAGATTAGCTTTGGCACTGTTTGCTATTTCGGCTCTTTTGTGCAGTGGAAGGAATACATCTTTTTTTCTTGTGTATACAACCTTGGTATCAGGGCAGTTGTCTTCTATCAGGTGTCCCAACTTTAATGCTACGCTAAGATTGATGTTCTTTTCCTTTCCTCTTCTGCCTATAGCACCAGGATCATGCCCACCATGCCCTGCGTCCAGAACTACAGTAAACTTCTTTTCATTTCCGGCCGTAACGTTAATAATTGGTATCATGCAAATCATGCCAATTATTGCTATAATATAATATAATCTTTTTGCGTGCATATAAAACGATGCAAAGTTAATGATTTTTCGTGTATTTTTATCCTTGTAAGTTTCAAGAAATGTTTATTATAGGTGAAAATCCGTAAAATATACTATTAATTCTATCTTTTAGACTTTTTATGTCTATATTTGTAAAGGACTGAATATCCTATTGCAGATATAAATAATATCATTTGCGGTATTTATGCGAAATCATAGTCAAATGAATTTTTTAAAATATTCTATTAAATAAATACATAAATAAAATAGTATTATGATATTGATTGACGGAAAAGCTGTGTCCGAACAAATTAAGTCGGAAATAGCAAAGGAAGTAGAACAAATTGTATCGGAAGGCGGCAAAAGACCACATTTGGCTGCTATTCTTGTTGGTCATGATGGTGGTAGTGAAACTTATGTAGCCAACAAGGTTAAGGCTTGTGAAGTGTGCGGCTTTAAGTCTACATTAATCCGTTTTGAGTCGGATGTTACTGAAGAAGAGCTTCTCGCCAAAGTTGTAGAACTGAATAATGATCCCGATGTAGACGGATTTATTGTTCAGCTGCCTTTACCAAAACATATTTCTGAACAGAAAGTTATAGAAACAATAGATTACAGAAAAGATGTAGATGGCTTCCATCCAATTAATGTAGGACGTATGTCTATAGGCTTGCCTTGTTATGTGTCTGCAACCCCTAATGGTATACTCGAATTGCTGAAAAGATATAATATCGAAACATCGGGTAAGAAGTGTGTCGTTTTGGGTAGAAGTAATATTGTGGGTAAACCAATGGCTTCATTGATGATGCAGAAAGCATATCCTGGCGATGCAACTGTTACCGTTTGTCATAGCCGAAGCAGAAATCTTGTTGAGGAATGTCAGAATGCTGATATAATTATTGCAGCTTTAGGTCAGCCTGAGTTTGTCAAAGCTGAAATGATAAAAGAAGGTGCAGTGGTAATTGATGTTGGTACAACACGCGTTCCTGACTCGTCGCGTAAGTCAGGATTCAGACTTTGCGGTGATGTGAAGTTTGATGAAGTAGCTCCAAAATGTTCTTATATAACTCCTGTGCCTGGTGGGGTAGGACCTATGACTATTGTGTCGTTGATGAAGAATACTCTTCTGGCGGGTAAGAAAGCTATATATAAATAATGATTTTAATATGCCGGAAACATCATGTATAATAAAAATGTCATGATTGTTCTTGGATTTTTTTAAAAGATATTTCCAGTGAGAAGATTCACCAGAAAATATAAAATGCAGCTGTTGCCGGTGGTTATATGCTTGTCGGCAACAGCTTTTTTATCTTCATTTATCTATTTGCCTTTACATATTATATCAAATGGTATGAACTCGGGCTGGATTCAGTCTGAAAATATTTGTCTGCAAACTCCTGCTCATAAAACAATTGTTCCCGATAATGACGGATGTTTTTCTTACGGGCGACTTTCCAGTCATAAATTAGAGTCGGATACACTATCAATATATTTTGCAGGTGATTTGATGCAGCATGAAGCTCAAATAAAATCAGCTCGTACTTCTGCCAGGAGTTATGATTACAGCTCGAGTTTTAAATATGTTAAAGATGAAATCAGAAAAGCTGATATCGCAGTCGGAAATCTTGAAGTAACAATGGGCGGATTACCATATACAGGATATCCGGCCTTCAGTGCACCAGATGAATATTTGTATGCAATAAAGGAGGCTGGTTTTGATGTCCTGCTTACAGCTAATAATCATTGTCTTGATCGTGGACGAAAAGGACTGGAAAGAACCGTCGGTATGCTTGATTCGCTCAGAATATATCGTGCCGGAACTTATGTTGATAATTCTGACAGGATTCATAATTACCCGCTTCTTGTTGAGAAAAAAGGATTTAAAATTGTATTTCTGAATTTTACTTATGGGACAAATGGAATAAAGGTTTCCTCTCCTAATGTAGTGAACTATATTGATAAGGATCAGATAAAGAAAGATATACTTAAGGCTCGGCTAATGAGGCCTGATGTAATAATAGCATGTGTACATTGGGGTGTAGAATATAAGACAATACCCAACAAAGAACAGACTGATTTGGCAGAATGGTTAGTTAAAATGGGGGTTAACCACGTAATAGGCTCGCATCCTCATGTTGTACAGCCTATAACTGTCCTTGAAAAAAATCCAACTCCCGATAAGAGTTTTATAGCTTACTCTTTGGGTAACTATATCTCTAATATGAGTGCGCCTCAAACCGACGGAGGATTATCGGTAACAATTAAGTTGAAGAAAACCGAAGGAAAGACAAGGCTTATAGATTATAAATACTCATTTGTATGGACTTCGAGACCTTTGTTGAATAAAAAAGAAAAATTTTATATCGTTCCCGAATATTTGGATGAAAAGTTCCTTAATGAAATTGAAGTAAATAGAAGAAAACTATATGTAGAAAAAGCGTCTAAAATCGTAAATTTACATTTGGATGAATAGAAAAAACGCTCAAAAATGAAAAAATGCACTTTTTTTGAAAAAAAACGGATAAAATGTTTGCGTATTTAAAAATAATGCGTACCTTTGCATCGCTTTTGAAAGGAAAGCCACCGAGAAAAATGGTGACTATAGTTCAGTTGGTTAGAGCGTCAGATTGTGGTTCTGAATGTCGTGGGTTCGAGTCCCACTAGTCACCCTTTCCTAAATCAGAAGTAGTCATGTTAAAATGGTGACTATAGTTCAGTTGGTTAGAGCGTCAGATTGTGGTTCTGAATGTCGTGGGTTCGAGTCCCACTAGTCACCCCTCCAACGTTAAAGTCTCGCAAATGCGAGACTTTTTTTATGCCATAAACATTCGTATAAATTTGTACATTTTAAAAAAGATTTACTATCTTTGCGAAAAAGAGGATAATATGAGATTTCGTACAGTAGTCAGATTAGGAGTAATATTGTCCGTCATTCTATTTTGCATAGGAGTCGGTTTGTATAGTTTTGCCAGTCTAACAGAGGTTGAGAAAGGTAAGAACCTTGACTTGTACACTCTTGTTCCCGACAATTGTTCCGGCGTACTTGAAACAGATAATATTGATTTTTACACTTCCGAACTTCCCCGTATGGCGTATGCAGGCGATTTGGATACTTTGCGTCATGCCGGGCTTTTGAATACCATTCTTAATGAACTTATTCAGTTTACTTCAATCAATTCACATGGTTTAGGCAATCAGATGAATCAGATTATGCTGAGTTTTCATAATCCTAATTCATCAAGGGATATTGTTGCCTATTTCCGTATAGGAAAAGCCGGTAAGAATTTTCTGCTCAATATATTTATAAATAAGTATGGTGAAAAATACGAGAAAAAGAAAGAAAAATACAGAGGTGAAAATATAGAAATATTCCCTGTCAACAATAAAGATTTTCTTTCTGTCTTCAGTGGTGAGGGATTTGTGGCCGTAAGCTATCAGAAACGTCTTATTGAAGAAGTTATTGATACATATAAAGACAAGACATCACTTAGAAATGATCCGGTTTTTGCTACTATTCATTTGAAGAAATCTGCAAATTATATGTCTCTTTATGGCAGAACCGCCTCATTTCCTTTCCTTTCAGGAGGACACACACACTGTTGGAGTGAATTCGACATACATCTTAATAGCGATGTTCTTTACCTTAGCGGTTCTATGCATGAACCTGATTCATGTATGCATGATGTTGTCAGTCGCCTGAATAATATAAAGACACTTCGCGAAGACAGTCTTCTTGTTGTTTCCGGAAGAGAAAAGGTTGACTCATGTATTAGTGAGATACTTGCTTCTCCAAGAACTAAAATCTTTGATGAATGTATATCAAATCTTTCCCGTGAGGCATCCTATATTATGGTTGTCGATATGGATAAGGTTGCAGATAATCCTCAAAGGTTCAGAGAGTATCTACCTTCATTTATAGTTGATCATACAGACTTTTTCAGACCTTTTATAGTTTCTGTCCAGGTGTCTGAAATTAATGGTAAATTATCTCATATTTACGTATTTACATATAAAGAGTGATTTTATTTTCATACATGAGTCAATGAGTCAGGTTATATTACCTTACCTTATTTTTCAGGAAGTGTGGTCCGGCCTTGAACTTAAAATATAGCATCGAAACCACAGTGAGTGTGGCGCCGAAGAAATATGCAAATTTAAATGAAGAAATCTCTGCTATACTTCCTCCGCATAACATCCCTATTCCTATGCCTACATCCCACGATGTAAGATAAGTACTGGTTGCCGTACCTCTCTGACTGTTGGGTGCCAGGTTTACGAAAAGTGTATTATATGCGGGAAACATAGTACCGAATCCGATTCCTAACAAAAGCGCTATGACGAAAAATACTATAGTCGTTGATTCATGGAATTTGTCTATGGTCCATCCACATAAAGTCAGCCCGAAATAACATAATGAAACAAGGTACATACCTGCAGAAATAACTTCTGTGATTTTTCCTTTGTCCACAAGTCTTCCGCTGAACAGACGGCTTACAGCCATGCCTACTGCCATGAAGGTGAAGAATAGTCCTGTTTCTGCTGTTATACCTATTTCCTTGGCATACATTGCCACATAGTTGGTTGTCATTCCATACGGGATAGATAATAACAATAGACTTAATCCTCCGGGCAATCCTTTTATCAGAATAAATCTGTCGAGTGAAATCGGTTCTCGTTTCACTGGTGGTCTGTAGGATGTCTTTACCATTGATGCCGATAACATTCCGAGTACACCTGCTCCGAGGGCATAAGTAAAGACAGTAGAGTACGATACCCCTGCATTGTGCAGAAACAATCCGAACATAGGTCCAACAGACATTGCTAAATTATTTGTGAGACCATAATATCCCAATCCTTCACCTCTTCTTGATGATGGCATAATGTCGATTACTAAAGTATTCCCACCTACGGTAACCATACCAAAAGATAATCCGTGTATTATTCTTAGAATGATGAAAAAAGTGAGTGTAGCTGCAATCATGTATCCTGCAAATACGGCAGTGAAAACAAAATAGGCTACCATATATAACGGTTTTCGTGCAAATGTATCAAGAAAATATCCGGAAAAAGGACGTATACAAAGGGCTGCTATAGTATAGCAGGATAATACTATACCAATAGTGGCATTTGATACGTTGAATATTTCCTCAAGGTAAAATGGGAGAACCGGTATGAGTAACCAGAATCCGAAATAAAGCAAAAAATTGGCGGCAAGAATACAACAATAATTCAATGTTATAAGTCTTTCCTTTTTGTTTTCATATTCCATATCTATAACTCCTTTTGTTATCATATATTGTAAACAGGCACGGATTACACCAAATCTGTATTCAGTGTTATCCGTGCCTGTCTTAGTAAATTTATTATAATGTTGTGATGTAGTTCTTTTAATTAGCCGATTCAAATTCTTCAAGGAATCTTGTATCGTTTTCAGAGAACATACGCAAGTCTTTAACCTTATATTTCAGGTTAGTGATACGTTCAACTCCCATACCGAAAGCATATCCTGAATAAACTTTACTGTCTATTCCGTTAGCTTCTAGAACAGCGGGGTCTACCATACCGCATCCGAGGATTTCCACCCATCCGGTGTATTTGCAGAAAGGACAACCTTCTCCACCGCAAATGTCGCAGCTGATATCCATTTCCGCACTTGGTTCAGTGAACGGGAAGTATGAAGGACGAAGACGGATTTTAGTCTCCGGTCCGAACATTTCCTTAGCAAACTGAAGCAGAACCTGTTTAAGATCTGTAAATGAAACATTCTTATCGATATACAGACCTTCAACCTGATGGAAGAAGCAGTGTGCTCTATAGCTTATAGCCTCATTTCTATAAACACGTCCCGGACAGATAACTCTGATAGGAGGTTGTGAAACTTCCATTACACGGCTTTGAACAGATGAAGTATGAGTTCTCAGGATAATATCAGGATGACTTTCGATAAAGAATGTATCCTGCATATCGCGAGCCGGATGATCTTCTGCAAAATTCATAGAAGAGAAAACATGCCAGTCGTCTTCCACTTCCGGACCATCGGCAATAGTAAATCCCATACGGCTGAATATGTCAATAATTTCGTTACGTACGATATTAAGCGGATGACGTGTACCGAGAGCAATAGGATAGGCAGTACGTGTAAGGTCAAGTTCGGCAGCACTGTTGTCCTGCAATTCAAAAGTTTCCTTAAGGGCAGAAATCTTTTCCTGGGCACGGTTTTTCAGTTCGTTAAGTTTCATGCCCACTTCCTTTTTCTGTTCAGCGGCTACATTACGGAAATCAGCCATCAAAGCATTTATTGCACCTTTTTTGCTCAAATATTTGATGCGCAGAGCTTCCAACTCCTCTGCATTGGTAGCTGTAAGAGCTTCAACTTCCTGAAGCAACTGTTCTATTTTTGCTAACATATATTACATTTTTATTATTTACATTGGCGCAAAGTTAAGTAATTAAACTGAAAAAACTCCTTTTTAATGAAATAAAAAAGAAAACAGAGACCATAAAAGTCAAAAAGAAAAAGAAAACTAAGCCATGATTATTAATGAAACAAAAAAAATAGGTAATTTTGCACCGAAATTATTCGATGATATTAAACTGAAATGAATAGAATTCTTATAGGATGTTCTCTGCTGTGGCTGATGGCATCCTGCGGTGGACAGAAAAAGCAGACAGAAGGGTCTGCATCCGAAAATGCTGTTGAGCAGAACGATACAGTGATGGCCGACCCATCTACTGTGAATGATTCATTGATTGTGGTTGAAGACTTTATTCCTGCTGCGGCCGATGAAAGCTTTGTCGATTTTATCTATAATTTTGCATCCGATGAAGATTTTCAGCTTTCGAGAATAGTATTTCCAATTTCTTATTACAATGATTCCATAGTGCAGCGTATTTCCAAGGAATACTGGCACTTTGATCCGCTATTCAGTCATGACCAGATTTATACTGTTGTTTTCGATAGGGAAGAAGATATTGAACTCGAGAAAGATACTTCTGCCCACAGTGTACAGATTGACTGGATTTATCTTGAAGACCGTCATATAAAGCGTTATTATTTCGAAAGAAAGAACGATATATGGCTTCTTGAGGCTGTAAATAAGGAAAAAATGAACACACCGTCTGTCGACGTCGAGGATTTTTATGATTTCTATGCACGTTTTGCCACCGATTCCATTTTCCAGTCGGAAAGACTTCACAAGCCTTTGCTTTTCTCTACGGTCGACCCTGAAGACGAGTTCTCAATATTGGAGACCACTCTTGAGGAAGGACAGTGGTTTGCATTCCGTCCTCCTATGCCTACTGTACGTCTGTCAAACATCAGGTATGGACAGAAAGAAAGTCCTAAATCCAATACCAAGGTTCTGGAATTCAAAGGATTTGGTAACGGATTCTGCAATACTTTATATTTCAGGAGAATTAGTGGAATTTGGAAGTTGGTCAAGTTTGAAGACCTTGGTGACTGATATATCATTTCAAGTTTTGTTTCAGTCAAGTTTAAATCAATGATAATGTTTGTCTGAAACGATTTGTTGTGTACATACTTTGTATCAAATAAAGAAGAAAACATATATAAGATGAAAGAATATATAAATCATTCATTATTGCCGTACAACACTTTTGGAATGGATGTAAAGGCAAACCGTTTTGTTGAATACGAGACTTTGCAGGAGTTGCAGTATCTATTGTCCGACAAGAACAGGTTCAGCAATCCATATCTTCATATTGGTGGAGGAAGCAATTTACTTTTCACCGGTGATTATTCCGGACTTGTACTTCATTCGTCCATAAAAGGATTCAGCATAGAAAATGAAACAGAAGAATGGGTAGAAATAAAGGCAGGAGCCGGTGAAGTTTGGGATGATTTTGTGGCTTTTACCGTTGAAAATGGATGGTATGGAGCCGAAAACCTTTCTCTTATACCTGGTGAGGTAGGAGCTTCTGCAGTTCAGAACATCGGTGCTTACGGAGTTGAGGCTAAGGATATAATCAGTAAGGTATATGCTGTATCGGTTGATGATGCTTCATTGAGAATATTTACTAATGACGAATGCATGTATTCTTATCGTGAAAGTATATTCAAGCATCAGCTTAAGGGAAAGTATATAATTGCCTATGTAACATACAGACTTAAAAAACAGCGCGAATTTCACCTTGAATATGGAAACATTCTCTCTGAACTTGAAAAGAAATCCCTTTCGCCGTCGGATGTTACATTAAATGATGTACGTAATGTAATAATCGAAATACGCCGGTCCAAGTTACCGGATCCGCAAGTTCTTGGTAATGCTGGGAGCTTTTTCATGAACCCTATTGTTTCTGTAGAGAAGTATAACAGTCTGTCTTCTGTTTTTCCCGATATGCCTCATTATAAGGTAGATGAAAACACTGTAAAGATTCCAGCCGGTTGGATGATAGACAGATGCGGATGGAAAGGAAAATCTGTAGGAAATGCTGGAGTTCATGACAAGCAGGCTTTGGTAATAGTCAATAGGGGAGGAGCTACTGGCGATGAGATTGTAAATCTTGCACGGTTAATTGTTAAGTCGGTAGAAGATAAGTTTGGTATTATTATAAGTCCGGAAGTTAATTTTATCTGATTTTGTCATTGCTTTTGTGATTCTAATGATGGCATATTATACATAGTGGCATATACTTTTGAATTTGTAACATACAAAATTAATAATTGAGCAATAATCTATGAAACTTACAATATTAGGAAGCGGAACATCTACCGGAGTTCCACAGATAGGTTGTACTTGTGAGGTTTGTACTAGTAAGGATCCGCGCGACAAGCGTCTTCGCTGTTCCGGATTTGTAGAAGTAGATGGAGTGCGCATTCTTATAGACTGTGGTCCCGATTTCAGAGAGCAGATGATACGGCTCAACGATTTTGGCCCGATAGATGCCGTGCTTATAACTCACGAACATTACGACCATGTGGGTGGCTTGGATGACTTACGTCCTTATTGTCAGTTCAAGGATGTTCCTGTATATGCCGAAGATTATACAGCCGAACGTCTTCAGCAACGTATTCCATATTGTTTTGTAGAGCATCCGTATCCTGGAGTTCCAAGAATACCTTTGGTTAGGATTGAGCCTGGTAAAAGTTTTTATGTTACTGGTATGATGGGGAATACCGTTGAAGTCATTCCTTTTAGGGTCATTCACGGAAAGCTGCCTATTATGGCTTATAGGATAGGAAATATGGCGTGGGTAACAGATATGACAAGTATCCCCGATGAGAGTAATGTCTTTCTTGAGAATCTCGACTGCCTTGTAATGAATGCACTGAGAATAGAGCCGCACTGGACTCACCAGAGTTTGTCTGAAGCTATTGAACGTGCAGGAAAAATCTCTGCAAAGGAAACTTATCTTATTCATGCGAGCCATCAGTTGGGATTACACTCTGTAGTTGAGAAATCCTTGCCCGAACATATACACCAGAGTTATGATGGTATGGTTATCCAATTATGATATTCATATATAAAATTTTGATTTATTATTATACACAATGTTCATTATTTCTTTATTTATTATAAAGAATAAGATTGAAAGATAAGAAAATACGACAATAGTCTGAATTGTTATATACAGATTATTGTCGTATTTTTTTGCAATTATATATTATTACTTCCTCTGTTTCTTCCCTTTCCCTTCTTTTTTATTTCAGTAGAACATTCTCAATAGCATCCTTCAGCGAAGGTTTAGGCATTGCGCCTTGTGCCATCTGAGGAGCTCCATTCATAGGGATAAACAATATAGAAGGAACACTTCTGATGTTGAATACTGAGGCCAGTTCTTCTTCATCTTCTACGTTTACCTTATAAATATCAATTTTCCCGTTGTATTCTTTTGAAAGTTCTTCAAGGACAGGAGCAAGCATTTTGCAAGGACCGCACCATGTTGCGTAAAAGTCAATTATGGCAGGGCGCTCACCTAAAAATTTCCACTCAGTAGGGTTAGTCTCATAGTTGGCAATTTTATTTAAAAAATCAGCTTTAGTCAAATTCATTACGTTCATAATTGTAAGTATTTAATGTTATGTAATATAAAGTATGTAATTTCTTGTTTCTGATGCAAAAGTACTCCTAAAATGGTATAACTACAACAGATATTATTTATCTTTGTATAGATAAAATCTATTGAGATATGACCTTACAACAGATGGAATATATTGTAGCTTTGGATAAATACCGTCATTTCGTATTGGCGGCTGAAGCTTGCGGAGTTACACAGCCTACTCTTAGTGCCATGATACAAAAACTGGAAGAAGAGCTTGATATCAAGATATTCAATCGCGACAGAAAAAATATTACTCCCACAAGTATAGGTGAGAAGATAATACGTCAGGCTCGGATTGTACTTAATGAAGCACAGCGTGTAAAGGAAGTAGTTTCCGACGAGACTGGTAACCTGAACGGTAGTTTGAGGATAGGAATACTACCTACTATTGCGCCATACATAGTTCCCGATTTTATTTTCCGTTTTAATAAATCTTACCCTAATGTTAATCTGTATATAGAAGAAAAAGAATTGAAATCGCTCATGCAAGAACTAAGGTATGGTAATATGGATTTGGCTATTGCAACATATACCGAGAATGCAGGTGATATCCTTGAGATACCTATGTATATAGAAAAGTTTGTGGCCTATTTCTCATCTTCATGTATTAAGGCAAAAGAAATAATAGACAGCGGAAAACTTCCGGCAGAACATTTGTGGATTTTAAAAGAAGGTCATTGTATTTCTGATGGTACTCAAAGTCTATGCAGCAATAGTGAGATAGGAAATCATGTATATCAGGCAGGAAGTATAGACACACTAATCAGGATAGTCGACCGTAATGGTGGCTATACTATAATTCCTGAATTGCATATAGGTTTTCTGTCCGATGCCCAGAAGAAAAATACGGCGGTATTAAATCTTGTTCCACCGGCACAACGGTGTGTCTCTATTCTTATAAAAGATGATTTTGTGCGTGAAAGGATGGTTAATGCTGTGCGTGACACTATTAAGGGGATAATTCCTTCTTATATGATGGAAGAGAGGTTCAAGAATCATAATATAAAACTAAGATAAATGTCATGATGTTATTTCCTGCTGACTGGTGTGTGTAGTGGTGCTGACATTTGTAAGCAGTTCAACCTACATAAGTGAGCTATGCTGCCGACGGCCGTATGCAGAAGAAATTTTCATTTCGTTTTAAAGAAAAGATATCCATAAATTATGTTAAAGGTATTTGCTGTTTAATGAAAAAGTTATTTCTTTGCAAAAGTTTCCAATGGAAATAATTATATATTAGAAATAAGTTTAATAAACTAAATACCATAAATATGAAGTATATTATAGTAGGTGGTGTAGCCGGTGGAGCTACTGCAGCAGCAAGAATCAGAAGAAACACAGAAAAGGCTGAAATCATAATGTTTGAAAAAGGTGAATACATTTCTTATGCCAACTGTGGTCTTCCTTATTATATAGGTGGTGTTATTGACGACCGAAGCAAGCTTTTTGTACAGACTCCCGAGGCTTTCGGTAAAAGATTCAATATAGATGTAAGAGTTAACTCCGAGGTTGTATCCCTAAATACTTCCGATAAGACTGTTACCGTACGTACTAAAGACGGAAAAGAATATAATGAACATTACGACAAGCTTCTTTTGTCGCCGGGTGCATCTCCGGTGGTTCCTCCACTCGAAGGTATTACATCCGATGGCATATTTACACTTAGAAATGTAAATGATACAGACAAGATAAAAGATTATATAAACAGAAAGTCGGTTAAGCGAGCTGTTATTGTAGGTGCAGGTTTTATCGGACTTGAAATGGCTGAGAACCTGAAGCATGCCGGTATTGATGTTGCCGTGGTTGAAATGGCAAATCAGGTTATGGGACCTGTAGACTATTCTACCGCTTCTTTGGTTCATGAACATTTGCTTCAGAAAGGTGTCAAGCTATACCTCGAACAGGCTGTAGAATCATTCCATTCTGATAATGGCGTGATTAATGTAAGATTCAAGTCGGGTATTTCTTTAAATGCAGAACTGGTATTGCTTTCTATAGGAGTACGTGCAGAAACGCGACTTGCGTCTGAAGCGGGACTGAAGATTGGTGAGATGCGCGGCATCTACGTAAACGAGTACTTGCAGACTTCAGATGAAAATATATATGCAGTGGGAGATGCTATAGAATATCCTCATCCTATTACCGGAAAGCCTTGGCTTAATTTCCTTGCCGGTCCGGCCAACCGTCAGGCAAGAATTGTTGCCGACAATATGGTTTTCGGCAATAATGTGAAATACGACGGTTCAATAGGAACATCAATTGCCAAAGTTTTTGATTTGACTGTTGCTTCTACCGGTCTTCCGGCAAAAAGACTGAAACAGATGGAGATACCTTATCTTTCGGCTGTTATACATTCTGGTTCTCATGCCGGATATTATCCTGGAGCCTTGCAGATGGATATTAAGATAACATTTTCTCCGGTAAACGGCCGATTGTATGGAGCGCAGATTGTTGGATACGATGGGGTTGACAAAAGAATTGATGAATTTGCACTGGTAATAAAGAATAACGGAACAGTGTACGATCTTACTAAACTTGAACATGCTTATGCGCCTCCTTTCTCATCGGCCAAAGATCCTGTAGCTGTGACCGGGTATGTGGCCGGAAATATTCTTTCAGGAAAGATGACTCCTCTGTACTGGAGGGAATTGCGAGATGCTGACTTGTCTAAGGTAACTCTTATTGATGTACGTACTCCTGACGAATATTCTCTTGGAAATATAAAAGGCTCTATAAATATTCCTCTTGATGACATGCGTGGAAGACTTTCTGAAATTCCATCCGACAAGCCTGTTTATCTTTACTGTGGAATAGGTTTGAGAGGTTACTTGGCTTCTAATATCTTGAAAGAGAATGGATTTAAGGATGTTCGTAATCTCATTGGAGGTATAAAGACATATAAGGCTGCGGTAGCAAAAATCTGTAATCCCGGCGATGATGCTTTGAAGTGTGAGAAGGAAAACAATGAAGCTTGTTCTTGTTCTGTTCCGGCAAGTAATGATGCTCATGAATCACAGAATATGAAGACTATAAAGGTTGACGCGTGTGGAATACAGTGTCCGGGACCTATATTGAAACTTAAGAAAAATATGGAAGAACTTAAGCCGGGAGAGAGACTTGAAATAACAGCTACTGATGCGGGATTTCCTCGTGATGCTGAGTCATGGTGCCGCACTACAGGCAACAGATTCGTGTCATCATCATCGGGAAGCGGTGTATATAAGGTTATAGTAGAAAAGGCTACAGCCTGTGCTGCTGAAGCAGTTAAATCGGTAACTACAACCGATAAAGGTAAAACTTTTATTCTTTTTAGTGATGACCTTGACAAAACTCTTGCTACCTTTGTGCTTGCTAATGGTGCGGCTGCAACCGGAAAGAAGGTTACCATATTCTTTACTTTCTGGGGACTAAATGCCATTAAGAAGGAAAACAAGCCTTCGGTAAAGAAGGACTTTTTCGGAAAAATGTTCGGTATGATGCTGCCGTCGAGTTCAAGAAAACTAAAACTTTCCAAGATGAATATGGGAGGTGCAGGCTCAAAGATGATGAGATACATTATGAAGAGTAAGGGTATAGAGTCTCTTGAATCGCTCAGGGAACAGGCCATAGAGAATGGAGTGGAGTTTATAGCTTGCCAGATGTCGATGGATGTTATGGGTGTGAAGAAAGAAGAACTTCTCGATAATGTAACTATTGGTGGTGTGGCTACATATATGGACAGAGCCGAAGAGGCTAATGTGAATTTGTTTATTTAATATTATTTATTTACAGACAGATGGAGAAGATAGGTTGTATATGCGTAATGAGAGACTTGTATAGAGCTATGGCTGAGTTGGAAAACAGTTTGGAGGAACTTTATTCTATTTCCCTTAATGAGGCTATGGTTTTATGCAGCATCGGTGATGAGAACGTGCCTGCGGGTACTATAGCTTCGCGCACAGGATTGAGGTCTTCTCATCTTTCCAAGGTATTGCGCTCTGTTGAAGACAAGGGATATATCAACAGAAATTTCGGTGATAAAGACAAAAGACAGATTTACTTTTCTTTGACTGATGAGGCCATGACATGCCTTGGTAAGTTAAAGAAAGAGGAGCTGCCTGTTCCGGAATTGCTGGAGGGTTTCTTTAAACAGCCGGAATAATGTTTTAGTGCAATTCTATGGTAATCATAAATTTTTTAAAGATACATAAGATATGAAGAAAATAGCATTACCCACAAGAAATGGTGGGATAGACAATCATTTCGGACATTGTGAATTTTATACTATTATAACCGTAAACGATGAAAACAAGGTAGTTTCTACACAGATTATGCCTTCTCCTCAAGGTTGTGGCTGTAAATCGGATATAGCTTCAAAGCTTCAGCAGGATGGAGTTACTGTAATGCTTGCCGGTAATATGGGAGCAGGAGCTTTGGCTAAACTGTCGGCTTGTGGTATAGAAGTCGTGAGAGGATGCAGCGGACCTGTTATGGAGGTTCTTGAGGATTATCTTAACGGTGACATAAAAGACTCTGGTGAGGAGTGCAGTCATCATCATGATGGAGATGGCGAACATCAGTGTCATAACCATTGATTTATAGAGGAACAGCTATATCAGTAAAATTTTTCATTCCTGATACAGCTGTTCCTCTTTTTTGTTTATTGGCAAGACTATCCGTATCTTATTCTTTTATTACCTTGAGTGATTCCTTGCATATTCCGTTCAGACCACATTCTTCGCATTTGGGTGAACGTGCCGTACAAACATATCTTCCATGTAATATCAGCCAGTGGTGTGCTGTGGGTACTATTTCCTTAGGAATGTATTTCATGAGGTATTTTTCGGTAGCCAGTGGTGTGGTGCATGATTTGGGTACCAGTCCTATTCTGTGGCTCACTCTGAAAACATGTGTGTCTACTGCCATCGCAGCCTTGTTGAATACTACACTCTGAATAACATTAGCAGTTTTTCTGCCCACTCCAGGCAGTTTGACAAGCTTTTCGAGAGTATCTGGAACAGTACTGTTAAAATCAGAAACGAGCATTTTGGCCATTCCAACAAGATGTTTGGCTTTATTGTTAGGATAGCTCACACTTTTTATATATTCAAATATAACTTTGGGAGTTGTTGCAGCCAAAGCCTCCGGAGTAGGGAAATCACGGAATAGCGGTGGCGTAATCATATTCACTCTCTTATCGGTGCACTGTGCACTCAATATTACGGCTATAAGTAACTCAAATGGATTTGAATAATGCAGCTCAGTCTCGGCCACAGGCATTGCCTTGCTGAAATATTCTATTATTTTACCGTATAATTCCTGTTTACGCATAACTGATTGTCTGTATTAATGTTTTTTATTGTTTAATATATTGTGCTGGGCTTAGTATAATAATTAATAACCATAAAAATGCCACATTTAATTTTGCACCTGGTTTCTGTAAAAATGAAATCTGGCATTTAATTTATAGATAAACTGAAATTACCATTTTTTGTGCTTGAAGAAGAAATAAAGGATTACAGCCATAGTAATCATTATTGCCCATGCCATTACATATCCATATTTCCAGCTAAGTTCAGGCATTACCTGAAAGTTCATACCCCATATACCTGCCATAAATGTAAGAGGTATGAATATTGTGGATACAATGGTAAGCTGTTTCATTATGTCATTCAGTCTTTGGTCATTTCTTGACATATATAAATCTACTATGGCAGTTATCAAGTCACGGCAGCTTTCCATGGTTTGCAAGGCAAACTGAAGGTGATCGTTCACATCATTGAAAAACGGCTTTTGAACTTCATAAATAAGTTCATTTTCTGTATGGGATAATTTATTGATATTTTCTTTCAGCGGAAGAATACATTTTTTTATTAAACGGTAGTTGCGTCTGTAAATCTGTATTTTGTCTATTCCCGGAACATCCTGGCCGTATGGCTCAATCAGAGCTTCTTCCATGTCTTCAAGTTCATCTTCCATAGATGATAAAATAGACATGAAATTAGCCATAGAGCTGTTTAGTAGAACACTTAAAAGATAGTCGGATGTTCTGTTTCTTATTTTCAGTGTATTCTTGTTGAGGGCCGACAGAATATCTTTAAAAAAGTCAGTCTCTTTTTCTACAAAAGTGAGAATGTAATTCTTGCCATGAATTATACATAATTGTTGAGGCTCGAATTCCATTTCATTGTTCTTTCTTAAAATCTTAAGAATAACCACATTATAGTCGTCATGTTCTTCTATTTTAGTGAGATGTTTCGAATTAAGTATGTCTTGGGTTGTAAGAAAATCGATATTGAAGAACTGACATACGTTCTTGATTATACCGGTATCTTGCATGCCATTGATTTGCAGCCAGTTGATGTTCTCATCATTGATTAATGGTATAATGGAATTGATATCCAGGTCTGTATAACATGTCAGTTCTTTGCTATTGTACGTACAAAGGTGAAGTTTTGTAGGATTTCTGTTTTCACCTATGTAGTTGAGTTGCTCGGAAAGAAAATTATTTTTTGTCATGGCCGATTCTTTGTTGTGGTATATTTTATACTGTAAGTTTGATTATCGAATGTTTGCTGGTTGTTAAATATCCGTACAAATTTTACATTCTTATCTACAAATATATATTTTTCTTGTCTAATTGACAAATACTTTGTACTTTTGCAGCCGAATTAAAAAAGTGATCATTAACATACGATGCCGTTAATAGCGGTCGTGTATTCTAGAACACCACGTAAAAAACAGGAACGATGAAAAAAGAAAATCTCGTATCAGTACCTTTTATGGTCTTGGGTATTGTGTTTTGTGTCTGCCTTGTAGCAGCTAATCTTTTAGAGGCCAAAGTCGTACAACTCGGTCCGATTTCCGTAACTGCCGGACTGTTGGTTTTTCCCGTATCTTATATCATTAATGACTGTATTGCAGAAGTCTGGGGCTTCAGAAAGGCTCGTCTGATTATCTGGATGGGGTTTCTCATGAATTTTATGGTAGTTGCCCTCGGACAAATTGCTGTAGCCCTGCCTGCCGCTCCTTTCTGGGAAGGCGAAGAAAGCTTTGACTTTGTTTTTGGGCTTGCTCCACGTATTGCAGCTGCAAGTCTTACAGCATTTCTTGTAGGTTCTTTTATTAATGCTTATGTAATGAGCAAGATGAAGATTGCTTCGCATGGAAAGAACTTTTCTCTTAGAGCTGTATTGTCGACCGTTGCAGGCGAGAGTGCCGATTCACTTATCTTTTTTCCATTGGCATTCGGAGGATTGATGCCGCTTAATGAGTTGATAAAGATGATGATAGTGCAAGTGGTCTTGAAAACTCTTTATGAAATTATTATTTTGCCTGTCACTATCCGAGTTGTAGATTATATTAAGAAAGTTGATGATAGTGATGTGTACGATGATAACATTTCTTATAACGTACTGAAAATAAAGGAGATTTAATATATGGTTAACAATGATGTTGCTTTGGTGGTATTCAGCGGAGGCCAGGATTCCACAACATGCTTGTTTTGGGCAAAAAAACATTTCAAGGAGGTATACGCACTGAGTTTCCTATATGGTCAGAAGCATGAAAAAGAAGTAGAACTTGCAAGAGCTATTGCTCAGAAGGCTGGGGTACATTTCGATGTAATGGATGTTTCGTTTATTGGACATCTTGGAAAGAACTCTCTAACTGATACAACTATCAGGATGGATGAGGAAAAGCCTGAAGGTTCTTTCCCTAATACGTTTGTTCCGGGCCGTAATTTGTTCTTTTTGAGTATTGCTGCAGTATATGCACGCGAACATGGAATTTCTCATCTTGTAACAGGTGTGTCGCAGACAGATTTCAGCGGATATCCCGACTGCCGTGACTCTTTTATAAAGTCGCTTAATGTTACACTCAATTTGGCTATGGACGAACAGTTTGTTATCCATACTCCTCTGATGTGGATTGATAAGGCTCAGACATGGGCTCTTGCCGATGAGTTGGGAGTGCTTGAACTTATACGTACTGAAACTCTGACATGCTATAATGGTATTCAGGGAGATGGTTGTGGACATTGTCCTGCATGTAAGTTGCGTAGGGAAGGTCTTGAGAAGTATCTTGCCACAAAGTCTGAATGACATTAAGAAGTGTTGAACTGATATTGCAATTCGAACCGATATCATAAAACTTCAGACTTTATATTTATCCTACTGTATTAATTCTTATTATAGCTCATATTAATATATACAATAATATATACATTTTTATATATTTAATTTAATATCTACAATGGAAAGAAAAGATGAACTGACCTTGCTCGGGGGAAATACTGTTTACCGTCAGGATTATGCTCCCGAAGTATTGGAATCATTTATAAACAAACATCCGGAGAATGATTATTGGGTGCGTTTCAACTGTCCTGAGTTTACAAGCCTTTGCCCTATAACAGGGCAGCCTGATTTTGCTGAAATCCGTATAAGCTATCTTCCTGATGTAAAGATGGTGGAGAGTAAGAGTCTGAAACTATATCTGTTTAGTTTCAGAAACCATGGCGACTTTCATGAGGACTGTGTTAATATAATTATGAAAGACCTTATTAAGCTTATGGACCCCAAATACATAGAAGTTACCGGTATATTTACTCCTCGTGGCGGTATATCTATTTATCCGTATTGTAATTACGGACGTCCGGGTACCAAGTACGAAGAATTGGCGGAGTACCGTATGCGTAACCACGATTTATAATATGTTATTATAAAAAGACAACGGAATTTGTTTAATTACTCGAATTGATACTGATAATCATAATTCGATTAATCAAACAAATTCCGTTTTTCTTTTTCTTTATGTTCCTTACGTTACTTATATTTACTATGTTTCTTATGTCTCCTATGAAAGTTCAAGTCCAAGTACCTCTTTTAGTTTCAGCAGACTCGGGTTTTTCTTGCTCATCATCTGGAATCTTTCAACATGACTGAAAGCCTTTATATTTTCATTGGCAGCACTTATTCTCACAGTCATTTTTATTTTTCTGTTGTGCAACTGTTCTCTTAGATATGCTTCAATTTGTGGAGACAGTTTCATCATATCATTCTGAACCATGTCATTATCAACCACGACTTCGAATGTTGTGTCATTCTCAAGAAGCTTTGGTGTAATGCTCATCATTCGTCCTTTGTTGGCTGCTTCTTCTTTAGGAAGATTTGTTGCAAAGGCTCTCCAATAATATACAATATCTTTATCATATACATCGTAGTCTTCCCACGTACTATCTACAGCTTGTGCTGCCGATGTAGGGAATGCTGTTCCGGCTGAAGCATTCATTCCGGATACAGAAGATACAGCAGAACCAGTCTGTTCCTGATGCTGAACCTTTTTCTTTATTGATATTCCCAGACTGTCGGACTTGACTACCGGTATTTTCTTCTCAGAATCGACTTTTAAACCAGGTAATGAAACAGACTGTGCCGGTTGCCCGTTATTGTTCTGGTTATTGTTGACCTGATTCCCGTTTTGTGGTTGTAAACTCTGTACAGTACTGCCGGCAACATTATTTGGTACATTATTCTGTGTATACGGATTTGCCTGTATGTTTTGGTTTTGAGCATTCTGATTCTGTATATTCTGAACACTGTTATCGCTTGTTGCTACAGCCTGACCGTTTGTTGCATTAGTCGAAAATATAGGTTTTAGAGTCTGCTTAGGGCCACGCCCATTGCTGGAATCATCAGATTCGGAAGTCAGCTGTGCAAGTTGTATAAGAGTTATTTCAACAAGAAGTCTCTTATTTTTGCTTTGTCTGTAATTCAAGTCACAATCATTGCACAACTTCATTGCCTTATACAGAAATTTAGGTTCGCATTTCTTTGCCTGTGTCTTATACCTTTCCCTTATAGAAGCTCCAACCTCTAGAAGCTGCAATGTAATTTCATCACGGCTTACAAGCAAGTCACGGAAGTGTGAGCCTAAACCTGTGATAAAGTGATTTGCGTCGAATCCTTTTTTAAGAATCTCATTGAATATTATCATTGACTCGCTCACCTTATTTTCAAGAAAAAGGTCAGTGAGTTTAAAATAATACTCATAATCGAGCACATTGAGATTCTCGATTACACTTTTGTAAGTTATATGTCCGTTGCAGAAACTTGTAACCTGGTCGAATATGGAAAGTGCGTCACGCATACCTCCGTCGGCCTTTTGAGCTATTACAGTCAAAGCTTCCGGTTCTACATCAATACCTTCTTTCTGGGCTACATACTGCAGATGCTCTATAGTATCAGTAACACTTATTCTGCTGAAATCATATATTTGGCATCGGCTTAGGATGGTAGGAAGAATTTTATGCTTTTCGGTTGTGGCAAGTATGAAAATGGCATGATGCGGCGGTTCTTCCAAAGTTTTAAGAAAAGCATTGAATGCGGCCGTAGACAGCATGTGAACCTCATCGATAATATAAACCTTATACCGGCCTATTTGCGGAGGTATTCTCACCTGGTCGATAAGTGCCCTGATATCCTCCACCGAGTTGTTGGATGCGGCATCAAGTTCATGTATATTATACGAGCGTTGCTCATTGAAAGCCATACACGACTCACAATGATTACATGCTTCACCTTCTGCAGTTGGCGAAAGACAGTTTATGGTTTTTGCAAAAATACGTGCGCATGTAGTCTTTCCCACACCTCTCGGACCGCAGAAAAGATAAGCATGTGCCAGTTTATTGTTTGCTATGGCATTTTTCAATGTTGTTGTCAGTGCACGCTGGCCAACCACTGTGTCGAATGTGGCCGGACGGTATTTTCGTGCCGATACAATATAATTGTCCATAAAGTAAATAAATATCTGTAAGTATATAGTTATGCTAAAAAAAGAAACTTCAGCAAAGATACAAAATAATTGCAGATGATAACCAACCAAAGATGCTTACTTGATTTCTGTCTGTAAAATAATAGAGATAATTTTAATATAATCCCATTGTCATTTTTGATTTCTCGTATCAAGTATGTATATTTGCACACATAAAGAAGTATCGGAAAAATATCTAACAAATACTATTGTTGCAAACTGCGATGAACGCGATGAAAGAAAAAATAGAAAGAGTATGGTTTTATGTACGTACACATAAGTACATGATTACTTTGGGCTTGTTCGTTCTCATTATAGGTTTCCTTGACGAGAACAACCTGATCCGCCGTTTTCAGCATCGTAGAGAGATACATCACCTTAAGACTGAAATAGCACGTTACAGGAAACAGTTTGAGGAAGACAGCAAGTTGCTTAAGGAAATAACTTCAAATCCTGAAGCTTTGGAGAAAGTGGCAAGAGAGAAATACATGATGAAGAAAGAAAATGAAGATGTATTTATCTTTGAACAGGATCTCGACGACTGATATGTTTTTTCAAATAATACAGGTACATACATCCTTCTATAAATCACAGGCAACAAATATATCGGAAAGTAAAGAATAAAAATCAACAGGAATTTAATGAATAAGTTTGAAAATATAATTTCAGTAGTTGGAGCGGTTATACTTTTTGCAGGATTGTTTCTGCAGTTCATAAGGTTTGAATATGCTCCTTACATATATATTCTTGGCTCTGTAATGTTTTCATGGATGCAGGCCAAATCCATAGCTAATTCCACAAGTAAGAATATAGTAATACGCCGCTTGAAACGTCAGCAGCTTATAGGAGCCATGCTTCTGGTCTTTACAGGGGTTCTGATGTTGCTATGGCATCATAATGAATGGATTCTGTGTTTAAGCATATCTGCGGTTCTTGAGCTATACACTGCATTCCGTATACCAAACGAAGAAGAAAAGGAAATGAATAAGTAAAAGAAAACAAATAAAAGAAATCAATAAGATAAATCAAAGCAAGACACTATACTAACACACACATAAACCAGAAAAAGGAGTTATCTGTTCTCATCATACTTTATAGGGGATGAAACATGATAACTCCTTTTAAATTTTACCTTACCTGTATAATTTTACTGTATAGGATTTACTTTATAATTGTCATTTCATCAATAAGATGTCCGGCACCGGCAAACTTATCGATAATGAAAAGGGTATATCTTATATCCACACAGGCAGCGCGCTGCAATTGCGGGTTGTAAGCAATATCACCGGTAAGTCCTTCGTAGTTACGGTCGAATCCTGTACCTATAAGCTCTCCCTTGCTGTTGAATACAGGTGATCCAGAGTTTCCACCGGTATTATCTGTTGCAGTAGCAAAGCAAATAGGCATACGTCCATCAGGCATAGCATATTGTCCGAAGTCTTTATTTTCATACAATTCCTTCAGCTTGGCAGGAACTACAAATTCAGGATTATCAGGATCTTCTTTTTCCATAACACCTTTCAGAGTTGTGTAATAAAGATATTCCTTTCCGTCTGCAGGCTCATACGAACCAATCTTACCGTAAGTGAGACGTAAAGTAGAGTTGGCATCAGGATAAATTGGTGTACCTTCTTTTTCCTTTAATTCAAGCATTCCGGCAACCCATGTCTTATGGGCAAGATTATAAGCGTTGGTTTCGGCCTTCATAGCATCCGAGGTTGCTTTATAACCATCCTTTACTGACTGTGCGTACATAACCATAAGATCTTCTCTTAATGTACGTGCATCAGGTTTTTTCAGGAAGTTATCGAATGCTTCCTTACTTCTGAATATAGATTTCGAGAAGCAGGCATCAACAAATGCGTCTGTATTTCCTCCAAATTTTTCGTTAATCTGTTTGAAAATACTTATATGCTGTTCTGACGGTACAAGTTTAGAATACAAGGCAATAAGCTGTTTTGAAACCTTGCGGTCTACTTCTGTACTATAGTCTTTATTAAAGAATTTCTCACTTGCATTCTTCAAGTTTGTCACAGCCTCTTTAACAGCCTTTTTATCATTATTTTCAAGAGCTGTTCTCAAAGCTTCAGTATCAGGAATCTTCGAAAATTCAGTGCCAAGCATCAGAGCTTCATAAATAGCCTGTTGGTGATAAACAGCGTTTCTGCGTTTAGCCACTATAGAGCGTATAGCATCAAAAGCCTCTTTGTAGCTGTTGTTGCCAGTTTCACGGCCATATTCCAGAAGTCTTTCCTGTTGTGCTTTTTTCTTGTCGAGTACCTTCAGTCTGACCAGACCTTCATTCATTCCTATGGCATTTTTCCAGTAGTTGGCCGATGAAGCATATTTTGCTGCATACTGGATGCGTGTTTTATCATCCTTAGCCATTTCCTCACCAAGAACCCTGAGTCGTACACCTCTTACGGTATCTCTCATGAAGTTTGTGGTCTGCATTCTTTCTTCCACTTCGTCGCTTATCATATATCTCCAGTTCTGTCCAGGGAATCCCATGACAAAAGTAAAGTCGCCTTCCTTCACTCCCTTAAGATTGATAGGAATATGCTTTTTGACTTTAAGTGGAACATTATCGGCACTATAATTAGCAGGCTTACCGTCTTTAGAGGCATAGATACGGAAGATAGAGAAGTCGCCACAGTGTCTTGGCCACATCCAGTTGTCTGTATCAGCTCCAAACTTACCTATGGAAGAAGGAGGAGCACCAACCATACGTATATCTTTATAAACAGTCTTTACAAACAGATAATACTTGTTGGCTCCATAGAACGGCTTCAACTCAAGTACTGTAAACTCATCAGTCTTGATTTTTTCTTCCTTTGCAAATCTTTCGGCAACTTTCGAAAGATAAGAAGGAGAAAGATAATTCAGACCTTCAGGGTCTTCATCCTTTTCGAGTCTGTCCTTTACATACGATGTGACATCCATAATCTTGTCGATAAAAGTAATGGTAAGTCCGCTGCAAGGAAGCTCCTGTTCGCGAGTCATAGCCCAAAATCCGTCTGTAAGATAATCATGCTCTACAGAACTGTGCTGCTGTATGTATCCATATCCACAGTGGTGATTGGTGAGTACAAGACCTTCGGAAGAAATAACTTCTCCAGTACAACCACCTCCAAAGTGAACTACGGCGTCCTTAAGGCTGATACTGTCGGGAGAGTAGACCTTATCAATACTGATATCAAGTCCAAGATCATACATTACTGCCGCATTCTGTTTTTTCAGGTCGGTCAGCATCCACATACCCTCGTCGGCATGTCCGGCAAGGGTAAATGTGGCAAGCAGAGATAATAATAATGTCTTCTTCATTATATGAGTCATTAACAATGATATTACATGATTATATAAGAATATGCATTAACTCAGAATAAGAACTTTATATTATTCAACGATAGTCATTTCATCAATAAGATTCTTGCATCCGCCAAGTTTTTCAACGATGAACAACACATAACGGATATCCACTGCTATACAACGCTGCAGATTATTGTCGAAGTTGATGTCTCCGCTCAATGATTCCCAGTTGCCGTCGAAAGCACAACCGATAAGCTCACCGTTTCCATTCATGACAGGAGAACCTGAGTTACCTCCGGTTATATCGTTGGTTGTAAGGAAGCAGGTAGGCATTTCGCCGTTGGCCATAGCATATCTTCCAAAGTTCTTTGTAGCATAAAGTTCCTTAAGTTTTTCAGGAACTACGAATTCAGGATTGTTGGCATCTTCTTTTTCCATTACACCTTTCAAAGTGGTATAATATTTATAATGAATACCATCCTTAGGATCGTATGATTTTACATTACCATAAGTAAGACGTATAGTAAAGTTGGCATCCGGTGCTTTTGGTTCCGGAGCATACATTTCGCAAAGTCCGCGAACGTATGTCTTATGCAAAAGATTTATGTCGGCACTTGCTTCTTTAAGTCTTTCAGAAAGTTTTTCAGCCATTTCAGCCTTATCTTCAGAATACTGTACCATCAGGTCGGACTCTATAGCTTCTACAGTAGGATTGCTGATGAAATTGTTGAAGTTGGTTTCGTTAGCAAAGATAGACTTGTCGTAGCATGCGTCGATATACGCATTATAGTCGCCGTTGAACTGATTCTTGATTGTTTCGTAGAAATCAGGAAGAGCTTCGGCTGGAACCTTAGAAGCATAAAGAGGAATAAGCACCTTAGCTACCTTACGGTCTACTTCATGGTCATAATCCTTATTATGTACAGCCTCAAATTCTTCTTTAAGCGCGGCAACAGCTTTTTCGATATTCTTTTTCTTATTCTTTTCCAAAGCTTCCTTCAGATTATCGAAAAGTTTATAAGCCGATTCAAACTCGATACCTGTTCTGAACACTTCGCTGAAATAAGTCGACTGAGTACGTATTGGTTCAACCTTAGCTACATAAGCGTCAATCTTCTCTACCACACCCTGATAATCGGCATTCTTTTTAGCCATGGCAAACTTGGCGAATCTTGCTTCCTGTTCTGCTTTTGTTTCCAATACCTTATTGTCGACAATAGCCTTATTCATACCAATAGAATTCTTCCAGTAGTTGCTTGAACCGGCAAATTTGCTTGCATACTGAATACGAACCTTATCGCTTGCAGCCATTTCTTCTCTAAGAACATTCTGTCTTGCTTCTCTCACTTCGATACGAGGAGTATTGGTTCCGGTCATACGCAATTTTACTTCGCTTTCAGTAAGATATCTGCTTGTGCTTCCAGGGAATCCCATTATCATGGCATAATCACCTTCCTGCAAGCCTTTAAGAGAAATAGCAAGATGTTTCTTTGCTTTCAAAGGAATGTTATCCTTGCTATAGTCGGCAGGATTACCATCTTTGTCGGTATAGATACGGAACATAGAGAAGTCACAAGTGTGACGAGGCCACATCCAGTTATCAGTCTCTCCTCCAAATTTTCCTACAGAAGAAGGAGGAGCAGCCACCATACGCACATCGGTATAAGTCTTGATATAGAAAACATAGAATCTGTTTCCTTCATAGAACGGAAGTGCCATTGTGCTGATACCAGGAGCTTTCTTCAGATCACTTTTTTTCAGTTCTTCGTCGGCTAATTTTTTCAGATATTCGCTTCCGAAAGATTCTGCTTCTTTAATCTTACCCTTCTGGATATCATTGTTGACCTTATCGGTTACGTCTACAATACGTTCCACAAACTTGAAGGTAAGTCCCGGAGTAGGGATTTCCTCTTCAAGGCTTTTAGCCCAGAATCCGTCTGTAAGATAATCGTGTTCAACAGAACTGTGCTGCTGTATAGCATCATAACCGCAATGGTGATTTGTCAGAATAAGTCCGTTGGGTGATATAATTTCACCTGTACAACCCCTTCCGAAGATACCGACAGCATCCTTAAGAGTAACTTGCGAAGGATCATAAATATCGGATACATTAATCTTTAATCCCTGAGCCTTCATCTTGTCGGCCAGATTCTGCTCTTTCATAAGCTGAAGCAGCCACATACCTTCATCGGCCTTAACAGGCGCGAAAGCCGCACATAAAAGTGCCAGCACTAAAACTTTGATTTTCTTCATTTAACTATAGTTTTTGAATTGTAATGTTTAAAATTTCCAAAAATCTAACCAATTGAGATGTAAAAACCTATATTTAGTTTACCCGTGATTGGATTTTCATTTACAAAGATAACATTTACAACTTATATACCCCCATTTAAAGCACTTAAAATATGTCTTTTTGGGTATATAAACCGGCAAACATGTAGATTTTTATTTTTTTTAAAACTCTATACCCTTAGTATTTAGTATTATTTGTGATAATTTTTTTTTCTGACTAATATAAAGGTTATACCTTTGCTGCAGAATTAATAAAACATTATTTACTAGTATTGCATGTATAGGGTTTATTTTCTGATATTATTTATTTTTACTCTTACGTCATGCGGAAAAAAATACAGAGTAGAGGGAACAAGCTCTGTATCGCAGCTTGATGGAAAGATGTTATTTATTAAAGTGATTTCAGGTGATAAGTTGGTCAACATTGATTCTTGTGAAGTAATACATGGACTTTTCAAGATGGAAGGTAAGGTTGACTCTGTGGTTTTGGCGTCACTTTATATGGACGAAGAGTGCATTATGCCTTTGGTTATAGAAGAAGGTAATATCGATATCGAGATAAATAATGCAGGAATATCTATAAAAGGGACTCCGTTGAACAACAGCTTCAATAAGTTTATTGAAGAAAAGACTGCTCTCGACGATAAGGCTTACGAGATTGAAAGGGAAGAGAGCCGTATGATTATGGACGGGATTGATTTGCATACAGTTCAGATGCAGATAGACCAAAAACGCAAATCTGTGTCGGAAGAAATGGATAATCTGGCAAAGACATTTATTGAAAAAAACTATGATAATGTATTGGGACCAGGGGTGTTTATAATGATTTGCAATACTTTCCCTTATCCGGTACTGACTCCTTTAATGGAAGATATAGTGGAAAATGCACCGGAATCCTTTAAAGTGAATCCTTTGATAAAGGAATATATTTCTGTAGCTAAAGATAACATGGAACGAATGCAGGCAACTGCAAACTGAAACATAGAATCATAAAATTAATTGCGATTTCTGTGATAAAAAAAGACGTTTCGGATTATAGAGGATGATTTACTGTGATGTTCATGTGATATATTCACAATATGAAATCTGTTTCCATCTATAATCCGAAACGTCTTTTTTATGGTCCTTATTATATAATTAATATTACTGGTCGGGATTGTTTACCATTCCTCTGTATTTCTGTGGCAGACTTTCTTCTATTACTTTATACGACTTTTCCATAAGCTCTTTCATATTTTCCTGTCCTTTGCATTTAGGGAAAATAGGTTTGTGGATAGTAAGTTCCAAAGGATGCCATGAAAGAAGCTTTCCTGTTCTCGGCAAAATCTGGAAAGAACCGTTGATGGTAAGAGGTACTACAGGGAGCTGGAGCTCGTCGGCCAACTGGAATGCGCCTTTTCTGAATATCCCCATGTGTCCGGTAAAAGTTCTTGCACCTTCCGGAAATACCACAAGTGAAGTCCCGTCTTTCAGAACATTGAAAGCCTGTTCTATAGTCTCGTGAATCTTTCGTGGTCCGGACTTGTCGACGAAAATAAATCCGGCCGATTCGCATGCTTTTCCTACAAATGGAATCTTTCTGAGGCTTTTTTTCATCATCCATTTAAAATTCCTTCCGAGAAAACCATAGATAAGGAAAATATCGAATGAGCCCTGGTGATTAGCGACAAATACGTAAGATTGCTTGTGGTCGATATTCTCATGTCCCTTTACTCTTACTGGAAGCAAAAGGATGTAGCATGTAAGCTGTGACCATATTTTTCCGGGATAATATCCCCAAAAATGTCCGTTTCCAAACCGGCATCCAAGCATTGTAACCAGTGCGGTGATAATTGTAATAACCAGAAATATAGGCAATGCTATACAAATCTGGTAGATGATGTATAAGAATCTCATATTAAAATTATTGTTTTAAGTTTACCTTTGAATTATCTCGATAAAATATATCTATTATTAAGTTTTATTTTGTTTATCTGCATTTCAGGGTGATGACAGTAATTTCAGGCCAGGCTCCAAGTCTCATGGGGAATAATACATATCCTAATCCTATATTTACATAAAGACCTCTGCCGTTTTCTGTATATAACCCATTATGTTCGGGATATATAAGGGAAGAGACAGACATACCGAACAACGAGACCTGCATGTCGTGAGTATGTCCGGCAAGCATCAGTTCTATATCAGATTCGGGGAGGACTTCCCTGCGCCAGTGGGTAGGGTCGTGACTCATTAATATCTGAAACATGCCTTCTGTTCCTTTTGCAGCTTTATTCAGGTCGGCATAATCGGGGAATGGCGGCTTACCGCTGTTTTCTACTCCTACAACAGCAATAGAGTCGTTGCCTCTTTTTATAATTACATGTTCGTTGTTCAGCATTCTCCAGCCCATTCTGTTTTCGTATGCAACAAGAGAATCGATATTTGCCAGTCTGTGTCTTTCTGATTCCCATTTCACGTATGTACCATAATCATGGTTGCCCAAAACAGAGTAAACACCATCTTTTGCCTTAAGCCGTGAAAAGATATTCTCGAACTCTTTCAGTTCGTCGGCCCTGCTGTTTACAAGGTCGCCTGTAAATAAGGCCAGGTCGGGCTTTTCTTTCAGACACAGTTCAATGGCCTTTTCTAAAGCCTTGCCGTTTCCTGTCCAACTGCCTGAATGTATGTCGGACAGCTGCAGAATTCTATATCCGTCGAAGGCTTCAGGAAGATTTGGCGATACAAAAGTAACATTCCTTATCTGGAAATACTCTTTACCTACTATGGCTCCGAATAAAATATAGGCAAAAATACCTAAAGCCGGGATGGCCGACAGATATCCGCAAAGAGCATTCTTTTTTGAGACCGGAATCTGACTCTTGATACCTTTTGCTAAGAATCTTAGAATCAAGTGGAATATAGTAAACACTAACTTAGGAATACATACGCAAAGCATTACTATAAGGAAGATTCCGAAATAGTCATGCAGCGAGTCATGCAAAGCTACGAAAACAGCCATGCCAATAATAAGTAATGCCGACGGTATCAGAAAGATTTTCCTGTATTTATATCCATCCAGACATCGTTTATAAATATACCAGTCGGGTATAACCAGCATCAACAGAAAAAATACTATAACTCTAATCAGCACCATTGTTTTGTTGTTGTAAATTAGTTCTTAGGAATCTTCTCATATCATCTATGCTTTTTCCTCTTCTTTTAGAATAGTCGGCAAGTTGGACTTCATCAATTTTTCCTACACTGAAATACTTTGATTTAGGATGTGCGAACATAAGTCCGCTTACCGAAGCATGAGGAATCATCATCCCGTTTTCGGTAAGTGAAATTCCAATACGTTCCATATCCAGCAAATCATTCAGCAGAAAATTCACTGAAATGTCGGGCAGAGAAGGATATCCTACTGCAGGTCTTATACCACAATAGTCCTCTCTCAGCAGTTGTTTCTTTGTAAGATTCTCATCCGGAGCATAAGCCCACACAGACTTTCTGATATATTCATGCACTTTTTCGGCTGCAGCTTCCGCCAGTCTTTCCGAGAGAGTCTTGCAAAGCAACATTTTATAGTCGTCGTTTACAAACTCTTTTTCCATTTCAGGATCAATGGTGGTAGCAAAGCACCCTACAGTATCCTTATCCGAATCTGTCTTATCATTGGCCTTCTTATATCCAAGAGGCATAACGAAATCACTCAAGCATAAAAAAGGCTCAGTTTCATTAACCCTTGTCTGTTGTCTGAGAAGCGGGAATGTATACGTGCCATTAAGTATCAGATTATCTCCATCTGAATTAGCATCCATAAGCCGATACATGGCATACACCTTAAAACGCTTGTCGAGTGAGTTGAGCATCCTCATAGCCTCCTTATGCAACTGCATGGCCTCGGCAGCCTTCGCTCTTTCATTTTCGGGAAAAGAGGCCAGCCATCCTGCACGGCATGCATCACATCCGTGAATGTCTGCTATGCCGGAAAATTTAGGTTGAAATCCCCAAGCATGGAAAAAATAAATCCAGTTGATGTATTCTGTAAGGTCGTGTATATCGTATTCTATAACAGTTATGTCTGTTTGCATGTGAATCTTATGTGTTTAATGTTTCATTATCTGTCGAATATAAGAGCTTGCCCTCTGTGAAGACTGTTCACTCTGTCGCCATCATTATCGTAAACCAAAGTACCGTTTACAAATGTTTTCATAACCTTGGAGTGGAAAGTCTTTCCTTCCATAGGACTCCATCCGCAACGGCTTTTTATACATCCGGCTGTAACTGTCCATTCATAATCAGGGTCAAGGATAACCAAATCGGCTTTATAACCTTCTCTGATAAATCCTCTATCTTTAATCTGATAGAGTTGGGCTGGAGCATGACACATTTTCTTTACCATCTGTTCAATAGAAATAATACCTTCTCTTACCAGTTCATGAATACAAACAAGAGAGAATTGCAAAGACGGCATACCGGAAACAGCTTTTAATGCTCCACCTTCCTTTTCCTTGAGAAGATGAGGGGCATGGTCGGTACCGATGACATCAATCAGGTCGGTATTGAGCGCTTTACGCAGTGCGTCGCGGTCGGCTGCAGTCTTAATACTTGGATTACATTTAATTTTTCCACCCAATGTCTTGTAATCTTCATCGCAAAACATAAGATGTGATACACAAGCTTCGGCAGTGATATTCTTTTCAGATATAGGTTTGTTCTCAAACAAACTTAACTCCTTAGCTGTACTTATATGCAGAATATGCAGTCTTGCTCCTGTTTCCTTAGCCAGCTTAACGGCAAGAGAAGATGATTCATAACAAGCCTCCTCACTTCTGATAACAGGATGAAGAGATATATCAGCGTCATCACCATATTTCTCTTTTACAGCTGCTGTATTTTTACTTATTATGTTCTGGTCCTCGCAATGGGTGGCAATAAGCATGCCTGCATTAGAGAAAATTTTCTTAAGGGTTTCCATTCTGTCGACAAGCATATTTCCGGTACTTGCACCCATAAATAATTTAACACCACATACATGAGTCTTGTCGAGTGCTGCCAACTGGTCAGCATTATTGTTGGTTGCACCAAAATAGAAAGAATAATTTACGATACATTTTTTAGCTGCATCTTCAAATTTATTGTTGAGTGCTTCTATAGTTGTAGTCTGAGGATTACAGTTGGGCATATCCATAAAAGAAGTAACCCCACCGGCAGCAGCCGCAGCGGTTTCTGTAGCCATATCTGCTTTATGTGTCAGTCCCGGATCACGAAAATGCACATGATCGTCTATAACTCCAGGGATGAGATAATGTCCGCAGGCATCAATCGTCTCATCGATATTGCAGCATGGTTCATCATTACCTTCTATAACTTTATAAATATTTTCACCATCAATAACTACAGAGCCGTTGAATCTTTTACCTTCGTTTACAATAACAGCATTTTTTATCCAAGTTTTTTTCATTGATATATCGTTTATACTGTTTATACCTTCTTGTTATACCTTAAAATATTATAAGTTAATACTATACGTTAAATATAATACTATACAATATAATACTATACAATATAATACTATACAATATAATACTATACGTTAATATTATACGTTGAGTGCTTTATATATTCTGATGGTTTCTTTCATTATGCCTTTCTCTTGGGATATTTTCTGAACCAGCCATCCCACTTAAGTTTCATAACACCGAAAACAGCTTCCCCGAAAATGCTGCTGTTCATTTTAGAAGTACCAAGTTCACGATTTATGAATATTACAGGAACCTCAATGATTTTGAATCCGCATTTATATGCTGTAAACTTCATTTCAATCTGGAAAGCATATCCCTTGAATCTTACTTTGTCGAGTGGAATTGTTTCTAAAACCTCCCTTCTGTAACACTTGAATCCTGCAGTTGTGTCGTGAACAGGTATTCCTGTAACCATTCTTACATATTTTGATGCAAAATACGACATAAGAACTCTACCCATAGGCCAGTTTACCACATTAACTCCGCTGATATATCTTGAGCCTATGGCAACGTCACCGCCATCATCGTGACAAGCCTTATATAATCTCGGCAAATCATTAGGGTTATGACTGAAGTCGGCATCCATTTCGAAAATATAGTCATATTTTTTTTCAACCGCCCATTTAAAACCGGTGATGTATGCAGTACCAAGTCCGAGTTTGCCTTTTCGTTCAATCATGAACAGTCTTTCGGGAAACTCTTTCTGTAAACGTTTTACTATTTCCGCTGTTCCGTCGGGTGAATTGTCTTCTATTATTAGAATATGAAAGCACTTTTCAAGTCCGAATACCGCACGGATAATATTTTCAATATTTTCCTTCTCATTATAAGTAGGAATAATAATAATACTGTCGCTGTTTTGCATAAAATAAATAATTTCTATGGTTACGAATACAACAAAGGTATGAAAAAAATACAAAATCTTTATGTATATACCAATTTATTTATTATAACTTAAATCATCAATCATATCGGGGATGATATATAGTATTTCTTCCTGGACACCTTTGTTGAGCAACAAATCTTTGTCATTGTCTAACATACTGATAAATACATCATTTCCTGAAGTGAGACTTTCGGCTTCTTTATAGAACTTAAGAGCTTCAGAAATATTATTCATTGTCAGATATACATGACCAAGATTCATGAAATCTTCAGCTTTAGCCTCCTGCTTTTCAATAATCTTGTTGTACATGTTTATAGCTTCATCCGGCTTTTCTATCATGAAGTAGCACCATGCTATATTTCTTTGAGCCGAAGTCTTACCTTTACCTAAATATTCCACTTTGAACAAGAACTTAAGAGCCTCGTCGAACCTTCCGATATAAGTAAGCACCTGTCCTAATTGCAGACAGATATTCAGATTATCAGGATTTTGTTTTTCTGCCTCATACAGCCATTCCATAGCCTTTTCGTACATACCGTTTTTTCTATAGCACAAAGCTATGTTTTTCAATGTCCAGCTGTCTTCAGGATTAAGAATATTTGCAGTGTTAAGTGCTTCGAGGGCAAGATCATATTTACCCATCTTTATATATGTATATCCTAATTTCTGGAAAGCTTCTGCATAAACAGGATTTTCGGATGTGATTATGCGGTATATTTCAGCGGCACAGTCATAATGTTCTTTCGACAGCAGATAGTCGGCCACAGTCTTGTATGTATTGCCGTCTTTGAGATAAGCCGAAAGGGTAGGGCTGTTCCATAACTTGAACTTATCCTTGAAAATATCAATTCTTTCATTCGCCGCCGAGCACAGCTTACAGAATCTGTAATAGTCTTGTATGAACATACGGCTCTCGGATGCATTCTTGTCTTTGTCTTCTTCTATGGCTTTCATCTGCTCTTTCAGTACATCACTCTGTTCTTTTCCTTTCATGTTAAGCATTCCTTCAGAGAAATCGGGCATATCTTTGAAGGTAAGACAAAGTGAGAACTTGTCTGAATCGCACATGTCGGTAGAGTTCATTATAAACATCATTGGAGACGTTTTATCCTTGAGTGTCTTGTTCATGGTACTGTATATTTCCGGAACATGAGTGCCGAACTTATAGAACCAGTGTGCCGGTTCATTGAAGAACGGAAATATCTTCATCGATGAAAATGCGTACATATAAGTATCTGCACCTTCAGTCTTCATATCATAAAGCTGTTTTATCTGGTCTTTGATTTTGTCCATGCTCTTTTCCCATTCGGGATTGAACTCAATCATATCTTCAAGAGATATTTCCCTGATAGTCTTGTCCGATTTTTCGATGTGCGCGTTATTCATAATAGAAGGAATGATTTCCTCTCTCATTTTCTTGTCTACTTCCTCGGTGCCGCGTGCAATAAGGAGCTGCATGAGTATTGTGCTCAAATCCTTACGGAAGTTTTTTATCTCATCCAATTGTCCAAATTCATCAATCAACTCCGGGTTATAAGACTTAATTTTGTCTTCCATGAAATAAATGCATAAAACAATTCCCACCAGTGCCCTCTGTGAAAGTGGCGGATTTGAGAAATGTGAATATACATGATAAAGTAATCTGAGCTTAAGAGGATCGACAAAATAAAGAAGACTAATTCCTGCAGCAGAAATCATAACAGACTTTACATTCTCTATTACGAGTTCTGAGTTTATTATTTCAAGGGCCTGTGAATAATCCTCCTTACTCCATAAAGAAGGGACCATAACTTTATAGAATAGTTCGTCGGTAGCAGACTGATGTCTTTTTTGTATGGCAGTTCTTGTTGGTATGTCCGACAACTCATTGTCTGTGTTGACTGAGTTCATGTCGTCTGTATATGATTCCAGGATACTGCGTATATCGTAAAATGAGCGTGCCGGATGTTGTTTGAACAGTCTGAACTTGCTTGAAACGAAGCTCGAACCGTTATTCAGGTCTTCCGAAAGTTTCAGTTTCTCGTTGGCCGACAGCGCAGATGAATATACTTGTCTGTACAAGTCTTTTCTCGATGGGTCGTCTACTCCCTGAGCTGCATACTGCAACATATATTCGTATGTTGTTCTCAATGCATCAGTTTCTGATTTTATCTGCCAGTTGTTGGTTTGTTCGGCGTATGCCGACAATTCACTTAGTGCGTTCTTGAGTTTATGCTTGCTTAATAAATCGGCTATTTTCTTGTACATAGTTGTTTATGTAAATTATGTATGAAGTAATTCTTGTTATATGTCATGTATTTGTTTTTACATGATATTGCCTGACTGATATCAAATATGCAGATATGTAAATATGCAGACAGGGCTTAGTAAGGCTACAAATTTACATAATAAAAAGAGATTATCGTGGAATATGTGCTAAAAATAAATGACAGCCAGGGATTTTAATTTTTTTATAAACTGCAATATGGAATCGTATATATGCTTACACAAATGAAACAAATACCATTACGACTGGACGGCTATACAGGTTGAATTTTCACATCCATATCGACCTGTATTGACAAATAAAAAAAATGTCTCGTCATTTTATTTGAATTGACGAGATAGATTAAAGAGTTTGTGGCCTCAAATTAAAATTTGGTGGAAACGGTTATTTCTGCTTAATCAACCAAGAACATTTTATTCTAAATTTCAGAATTTATTAGAGTATTACATTATACAAGATATAGCTATTAATGTTCAGACTGTCTGTTTATACTGTACTACTCAAGTCGTACAGCCGTTTCATTTAACTCGTACGGTCGTTTCATTTAAGTCGTACGCTTGTATCACTTAAGTCGTACACCCGTTTCACTTAAGTGGTACGGGGTGTGATATTATAATATATGACTACTTATTTAAGTGTGAAACTGCCATACATTATTTTTAGGTGATACTTATACTTATTACCTATAGTATAGTAAAAGAAATTAAATACGAAACTTGAGTTGCATATCATTAAATATACAGGTTTTATTTGTACCTTTGCAATATATTAGCGCTATATTATATTTTTCACTACAATGACTATTTCAGAATTACAGAAACTATACGGAGCTCATCCTAATATATCCGGACTTGCTTCTATACTTAATGGCGGTAAATCTAATAGCAATAAAGCCAATAGCAGTGCCAATAACAGTAAAGCCAAAGGTGGCACATCCGGAAATATAATAAAAACAATATATTTAGGAGGTGTACATGGTTCATGTGCTTCTTTTTTCTTTTCGGCTTATACTTTAAACAATCCTGCTATATACATATTCATATTGAATGATAACGAAGAAGCTGGATATTTTTATCATGACCTGGTACAGGCTAACGGTGATGCAAATATACTTTTCTTTCCTTCATCGTACAGGCGTGCAATAAAATACGGACAGAAAGATGCTGCCAATGAAATATTGCGTACGGAGGTACTTAGTCGTCTTGAAAAGAAAGAACCGGTGGTAGTGGTTACTTACCCTGACGCACTTGCCGAGAAGGTAGTGTCGCAGAAAACACTGACCGATAAGACTGTAATGCTGAATGTGGGGCAGAATATTGATACAGAAAATATCACAAAGCAACTTTCTGACCTTGGTTTTGAACATGTGGATTATGTGTATGAGCCAGGACAGTTTGCCACGAGAGGGAGCATACTCGATGTTTTCTCGTTCGCGTCCGAATACCCGTATCGAGTGGATTTCTTTGGAGATGAGATAGACAGTATAAGAACTTTTGAAGTAGAAACTCAGTTGTCGAAGGAGAAGAAGCAATATGTACATATAGTTCCGGAACTGATTGGAGCAAGCGGTGATTCTGTAAACTTTCTCGACTTTCTTCCCGATGATGCAGTGATATGCGTAAAAGACCTGCTGTGGGTGAGAGAAAGAATCCAGAATGTTCACGATGAGGCTGTTTCTTCACATGCTGTTATTGCTGCCGAAGACGGTGAAGCAGACGGGAACGAACTTGCCATGATTAAGAAGAACCTTATAAGTGGACAGGACTTTACCGAAAAAGCTTTAAATTTCAGAAGAATTGACTTTGGAGCAAAACCTGTAGGTACTCCACAGGCACGTCTTGATTTTGAAACATCCATACAGCCTATATTCCACAAGAACTTTGATCTTGTGGCCTCCTCGCTTACTGAGTATATTCAGAAAGGATATAAAATTTATATTTGTTCCGACAGCGTTAAACAGACAGACCGTCTTAGAGATATATTCAGTGAAAGAAAAGATAATGTAAGTTTTGAGCCGGTTGACAAGACAATCCATGAGGGATTTGTAGACCATACCATGCGTATGTGTCTGTTTACCGACCATCAGATATTCGACCGTTTTCATAAGTACAACTTACGAAGTGATAAGGCCAGAAGCGGTAAGGTAGCCCTGTCTCTTAAAGAGTTGAACCAGTTTGAACCTGGCGATTATGTCGTTCATATAGACCATGGTATCGGACGTTTTGCAGGATTGGTAAGGATACCTAACGGTGATACCACACAAGAAGTAATCAAGCTCGTTTATCAGAACGATGACGTGGTTTTTGTGTCTATTCATTCTCTGCATAAGATATCGAAATATAAGGGTAGGGAGGGTGAGCCTCCAAAGATAAGCAAGCTTGGTACAGGAGCATGGGAGAAGATTAAGGAACGTACTAAAACCAAAATTAAGGATATTGCGCGCGATTTGATCAAACTGTATTCTCAGAGAAAACAGGAAAAGGGATTCAGATACAGCCCCGACAGTTTTTTGCAGCATGAGCTTGAAGCTTCGTTCTTGTATGAAGATACTCCTGACCAGTCGAAGGCTACACAGGAAGTCAAGGCCGATATGGAAAGCGACCGCCCTATGGACCGCCTGGTATGTGGCGATGTGGGATTCGGAAAGACAGAGGTGGCCGTACGAGCTGCTTTCAAGGCTGTGGCCGACAATAAGCAGGTGGCAGTACTTGTTCCAACTACAGTTTTGGCATATCAGCACTTCCAGACATTCAGCAAGCGTCTTGAAGGATTGCCGTGCAAGGTGGAATACCTGAGTCGTGCCCGTTCGGCAAAAGACACCTCACGTATTATAAAGGAACTTGCTTCGGGCGAGGTGAATATTCTTATAGGAACTCATAAGATTATCGGCAAGAGTGTTAAGTTCAAGGATTTAGGTCTGCTTATAATAGATGAGGAACAGAAGTTCGGAGTGAGCGTAAAAGAAAAGCTCCGCCAGTTAAAGGTCAATGTAGATACTCTTACAATGACTGCAACTCCTATACCCCGAACTCTGCAGTTCTCGCTTATGGGTGCGCGCGACTTGTCGGTTATACAAACTCCCCCTCCCAACAGATATCCTATACAGACCGAAGTGCATACTTTCAACGAAGAGATTATTACAGAGGCCATTAATTTTGAAATGAGCCGCAACGGACAGGTTTTCTTCGTAAACAACAGAATACAGAATCTTGCCGAGCTTAAGGCCCTTATAGAAAGAAACATCCCTGATTGTCGTGTATGCATAGGTCACGGACAGATGCAGCCGGAGGAACTTGAGAAGATTATATTCGATTTTGTGAATTATGATTATGATGTTCTCTTGGCTACTACAATAATAGAAAGTGGTATAGATATACCTAATGCCAATACTATAATAATAAATCAGGCGCAGAACTTCGGATTGAGTGATTTGCATCAGATGCGAGGCCGTGTGGGAAGAAGCAATAAGAAAGCGTTTTGTTATCTTCTTGCTCCACCTCTTTCTTCCCTTACTCCAGAGGCTCGTCGCAGGTTGCAGGCGATAGAGAATTTCAGTGATTTAGGTAGTGGCATACATATAGCCATGCAGGACCTTGATATTCGTGGAGCCGGAAATATGCTTGGCGCAGAACAGAGTGGGTTCATTGCCGACTTGGGTTATGAAACATACCAGAAAATACTTGCCGAGGCTGTAACGGAACTTAAGAATGATGAGTTTGCCGACTTATATGCCGATGATGATGCGGCAAAGGCGGAGAAGATAAGCGGAGAAGATTTTGTAGACGAATGTGCGGTAGAGAGTGATCTCGAACTTCTTTTCCCTAATGAGTATATACCGAGCAGCAGTGAGAGAATGTTGCTTTACAGAGAACTCGACAAACTTGAAAAGGATAAGGATGTGGAAGACTTCAAGTCGCGTCTTGTAGACCGTTTCGGAAAGATTCCTAAAGAAGCCGAGGAGCTTATGCTGATAGTTCCGTTAAGGAGACTTGCCAAACGCCTTGGAGTGGAGAAGATTTTCCTGAAAGCCGGCAGAATGACTCTTTTCTTTGTGAGCAATCCCGACAGTCCTTATTATCAGAGTGCCGCTTTCGGTAAGATAATAGACTATATGTCGTATAATCCGCGAATGTGTAATCTTAGGGACTTGAACGGCAGAAGGAGTATGGTGGTAAAGGATATCACAAGTGTGAAAGACGCCGTGAAGGTGCTTGAGGATATTACCGGCAGATGATAGGTTATGCTATGAAATGCCGGTGAATATTATATTTTTGTTACATCTTTGTAATATTTTATATATGACATGTCAGCTTTTATTGTAAAATATACACCTTATAATATATATAGGCTTATAGTATAATAGCCTTTTATTCTTGTATTGTATATGCAATATGTATGCAATACTTATGTAATACCATGCTTATACTTTCGCGGCAGAAACGGAAATGATCAAGAGATAAAGATTATATGAAATTTAAGCTGGTATTGTTGTTTGTGCTATTTGTATCAGTGGTTACAAATGCACGTGTAGTTAGAGGTGTTGTAAAGGATGCAAAGACAGGAGAGGAGATAATAGGAGCATCTGTTGTAGTTAAGGAACAACCGTCGAGAGGAGCTGTTTCCGGTTTGAACGGAAGCTTCAATCTCGATTTGGATAACGGTAAATGTACACTGATATGTTCTTACATTGGATATCAAACATACGAAGTAATAGTTGAGTCTAATAAAACAGAGTTGTTTATTCCTCTGGAAACAGACGATGTAATGTTGGCCGAGGTTACTGTTGTGGCCACAAATCCGGGACGTACTGAAGCAGGAGCACGTGGAATAGAAAGAAAGGCTATGAACGTGGTAAATGTTATGAGTGCAAAAGCTATCGAGTTATCGCCTGATATAACAGTTGCAAACGTTATCCAAAGAATGTCTGGAGTGACAGTAGAAAGAAACAGTAGCGGTGAAGGGCAATATGCAATTCTCCGTGGTATGGATAAACGTTATAACTATACTCTGGTTAATGGGGTTAAGATACCGAGTCCTGACAATAAAAATCGTTTTGTCCCATTGGATATATTTCCTTCAGAAATGCTTGACAGACTTGAGGTGACAAAGTCTCTGACTGCAAACATGGAAGGTGACGGTATAGGTGGCGCAGTGAATTTGGTGATGAAGGATGCGCCTTCTGAACGACAGTTTACTGCGAATATATCTACAGGATACAACTCTATGTATTTTGACCGTGATTTCCAGTCGTTCAACAAAGGAGCAATAGCAAAAAAATCTCCTTATGAGCTGCAAGGTATGCCGGAATCTTTTAAAGTTAGTGATGAGGATTTTTCGCATGATAATCTGCACATGACATGGAAAAAACCATTGCCCGACTTAACAGCGAGCCTTTCTTATGGCGATCGCTTCTTCAATAACAAACTTGGTGTTATATTATCAGGTAGTTTTCTGAATACATATCGTGGAAAAGAGAGTGAAATATATTATCAGCCTGGACGTGAGGTTAATAATACAGAAACAAGAAATTACTCCGACCAACAGACACGTATTGGAGCACATGCAAAATTTGATTATCATATAAATCCTAAGAACAAACTTACATGGTATAATGGTTACATGGATATGCGCGAATCAGAAGTGCGTGATCGTCTTGACAAGAAAGAAAGATATGTCAGAATGAGATGGAACCGTCAGTATATCATAAATTCTACATTAAAAGGTGAACATTCGTTTCTGTCTGATAATGCATTACGTCTTTCGTGGTCTGCAGTATTGTCGAAGGCCTTTAATGAAACACCTGATAACAATGAAGTTTCATTGCTTGGAGGTGGTAAGCGTGTGGCAGTAAACAGAGCTTTAATAACCCGATGGGAGCATAATTCAGATCGTGATAAAGCTGGTTATATTGATTTGTCTTATAAGTTGGATTTGCCTGAATCTGAATTTGAATTTTCTGCTGGAGGTATGTTCCGTGACAAGAAAAGAGACAGTTTCTTCAATGAATATACTTTTGAAACAATATTGGGAGAAACTCAGTATATAGGTGAAGACTGGAATAACTATGATGAAATAGAATTCTTTTATAAAACCCGTAATATCAGTGGCGCATTGAATTATGATGCAACAGAACAGATTGGTGCAGGTTATGGTATGGCAAAATACACATTCGGAAAATGGGAGTTGATAGCAGGAGTACGTGTGGAACATACTAATCAGGGTTATTTGCTTAAGTATCCTACAGAAGGTGTTGATGCAGAAGGTAACCAGAAGTATGTTGATGTTTTGCCAAGTTTTCATACTAAATATGAGGTTCATAAGAATGCTAATATGCGTTTTTCTTATGCACGCGCAATAAACCGTCCGAGTTTCTTTGAAATTGTTCCATATACAATTCTGAATGAAGATTTCAGTGAGAAGGGTAATCCGGATTTGAAACACACTGTAGCCGATAATTTCGACTTGCGTTATGAGTTCTTTCCTAAGTCATCGGAACAGTTTATGGTTGGCTTGTTTTACAAATATATACAGGATCCTATAGAACAGGGACTTGTACCACAGGGCCAGGATCTTTTCTTTATTCCTATGAATTTTGGTGATGCGTCAAATCTTGGAGTTGAGATAGATGTAATGAAGTATTTCAATTGGTTTGGAATTAAGGCAAATTATACATATACCCACTCAAAAATTACTACCGACAAGCGTATGATGCAAGGCTCGGAAATAGTTGTGGTGAAACAAAGCAGACCTCTTTATGGACAGGCTGCGCATGTGGCAAATCTGTCATTGTTGCTTAAGAGTGGCAAGTATGGCTGGGAAGGCCAGATTGCCGGAAGTTATACAGGAAAGAGATTAAGTGAGGTTTCAAACTATTTCGATGATGATATTTGGGAGGATGGTTATATGCAACTTGATGCATCTGTAGAAAAGAGTTTCAAAAACGGAATATCAATTTATGCAAAGGCTTCTAACTTGCTTGATACTCCTTTACTTCGATTTACTCATAAAGGACCTCATACAGATGGTATAACAGGCTTTGAACGTAAAGACGGCAATTTGATAGAACGTAGAGAATGGCATGGACAGTCGTTTATGCTTGGAGTGAGATATAAACTTTAAAATAGGTATTAAAAAATATAATCGACTAACAATTTTTAATTTATTAAAAAATGAAACTTAAGAATTATTTTTGGGCAAGTGCTGCAATGATCAGCCTTTCGCTAATGACAATTTCTTGTTCTGAAGAAAATGTAAAAGAACCTGATTCTGAAAACGGAACAGAAGATTCTACTGATCTGGGTGACTTTACAAATAATGATGTAGTGGAATGGGAAGCAGGCAAGATTGTTGAATTGAAAGACCATTTTGTTGTACCTGAAGGTAAGACTCTTATTATAAAAGAAGGTGTTCAGGTTATTGCAACCGGAAAAGTTGGAATAAATGAATTGCCGATTGAATTTACTGTTAAGGGTAATCTGTATTGTGAAGGAACAGCCGAAAAACCTATACTTTTTTCTATTCCTGAATCAGAAAGAACTGAAAGCAATATTTTTGAAGGTAAATGGGGTGGTATTGTGGCTACTTCAACTTGTAAGGAGATGCTTATCGACCATACTATCATAGAATATGTAGGTGGAGACGTTCTTGAAGGTGCTCCGGCTGCACTGGCTGGAATCTACGAGGCTGGTGATGATGCTTATCCTCAGATTACTACTAATAATACTAACGGTAATTATGTTATTACTAATTCTATTTTCCGCTATGGAGTATCTGATGCTATTTATATGATGGGTGGTAATGCTATTATTGCCAATAATATTTTCTGTGCAAATGGTAAAACAGGTGAAGAAGCTGTAAATGTTAAGTCTGGATGTAAGGTTGACGTGGCAGGAAACTTGATGTATGCTCCTAATACTAATGCATTGAAGCTTTCAAGTAAATCTCAGAGTGAGGAAAGAGGACAGGCTAAGATTCAGGCATATAACAATACAATTGTAAATGCTGGATGGAGACGTGATGAAGATAAAGGTGGTAGCATATATGTAGAAGAAAATGCATGTGTACATGTTTTCAATAACCTTTTAGTCAACTGTAAATTTAAAGCAACTACTCCTTTCTGGGATCAGAACTCATCTGATCGTTATGACAGAGATAATTCTGTTATAGATTACAACTATTATGCTTCAGGCGAACAGAAGTTGGATGAACCTGATTATGTATATGAAGCTGGAATTGAATATTCTTGGGAAGGATATAATTATTCATATACTCTGGAAGATGAGGATGATGGAGAGGTTATATATATAAATATGTATGATACTGAGGTAGATAAGAATTCTGTTGTAGCAAAAGAAGGAGATAAAAAAGACCCTCATTTTACAGGTTTTGATCTTGATGGAGTCCGCTTGTTGGATTATCAGTTGTTTAATGCTGACGGAAGTCAGAAATATGATTTTAGCCTGAATTCTGACTCACCTGCATTGAAAGGTGCTTACAATGGTAATGATGCAGCAATGCAGCCGTTGTTTGCTACTTCAGGCTTGAATGTTAATGGTAAAACTTATAACTCTCCGGCACCGGTTGCACGTTTTGGTGCTTATGGTCAGAAATAAGATTGTATTTAAACAGAATATGAGAAATAAGTCCGGAACATGTCCGGACTTATTTTATGAAGAGTGTTTTATATAATCAGTTTTCAGATTCCTTTCAGTTTTGTATCGTACTTTTGTAAAAAATAATTAATCAAATAAATTAAAAATATAACATTATGTTTTCATTAAGAAAAAACTCTATTGCATTGCTGGTGTTTTTGTTTGCTGCAGCTATGTTGTCTGCACAAACTCCCGAAACTTGGAAAGCTCTTGAGAAACCTTTGAATTTTTATCTTGCAAATGACCTTGGTCGTAATGGATATTATGACCAGAAACCTATAGCCGAACTTATGGGCAATATGGCCGAGAATGTAGATATTGAGTGCGTTATTGCAGCAGGAGATGTGCATCATTTTGAAGGTGTGCGCAGTGTAAACGATCCGTTGTGGATGACTAACTATGAACTTATCTACAGCCATCCGGAATTGATGATTCCATGGTATGCTATTCTTGGAAATCATGAATATAGAGGAAATACTCAGGCTGTTATAGATTACAGTAAGGTTAGTGCAAGATGGAATGCACCCGACCGCTACTATACATTCTCGATGGAAAATGACGGAGTTACTGTACGTTTCGTTATGGTTGACACAGCTCCTTTGATTGATAAATATCGCGAAGATACAGAAAAATATCCGGATGCTTGTAAGCAAGATATGAACAAACAGCTCAACTGGATTGATTCTGTTTTGACTGCAGCAAAGGAAGATTGGGTATTGGTTGTGGGACATCATCCTATTTTTGCCGAAACAGGCAAGGATGACGAAGAAAGACTTGACTTGCAGAAAAGATTGGATTCAATATTGAGAAAGCATTCAAATGTAGATATGTATTTGTGCGGACATATTCATAATTTCCAGCATATAAGAAAGAATGGAAGCAATATTGATTATGTAGTAAATACTTCAGGCTCACTAAGCCGAAAGGTTAAGCCTGTTGATGGTACTAAATTCTGCAGCAGCGATACAGGTTATTCACTTATTTCTGCCGATAAGACAGAACTTAATCTTCATTTTATAAATAAAGAAGGAAAAGTTATCTATACTGTCAACCGCAGAAAATAAGGTTGTATAATTAATGTTATGGTTGTGATATATAGTCCGGATATTAGTTTCGTATTATCAGATTGCTGTTTTTGTGTAATGCGAAGTTAGTATCCGGATTTTATTTATTATCCAGGTTTGTTTGCTATCTCTATATTGCAAAAATGTGATTTCTTATGTCGATATTCACGTTTTTGTACTAAAAAAATTAAAACTATAGGTGTATAGGATTTAAAAATATGTTTTTCGGCATAAGTTCGGTTTATTTTTCATACTTTTGCACGGAACGGTTTAAAATGTGCAATTCAATATGATGTTTTTTACCCATAGATTTGCATCATATTTTAATAATAAGTTGAAGATAATAATCAAAAATGTAAAGCATGATACAAAAAGTATTGATAGCTAACCGTGGTGAAATTGCTGTTCGTGTGATGCGTTCTTGTCGCGAGATGGGAATCAAGACAGTAGCAGTATTTTCGGAAGCTGACAGAGCAGCGCGCCACGTATTATATGCAGATGAGGCTTGTTTTATTGGTCCTGCTGCTTCGCGAGAAAGTTACTTGAACATTGATAAGATTATTATGGCAGCAAAGCAGCATGGTGCTGATGCCATTCATCCCGGATACGGTTTCTTATCTGAAAACTCTGAGTTTGCCCGTAGATGTAAAGCTGAGGGAATAATATTTATCGGCCCTGATCCTGAAACAATGGATGCTATGGGTGATAAGATTTCGGCCAGAAAACACATGATAGCAGCCGGAGTACCTGTTGTTCCGGGTACAGAGAAACCTTTGCAGAATGTAGACGAAGCAAAAAGAATCTGTAATGAGATAGGTTATCCTGTGATGCTTAAAGCTTCTATGGGTGGAGGTGGAAAAGGTATGCGTCTTATTCATTCGGAGAATGAGGTGGAAGAAGCATATAATACTGCACGCTCTGAATCTATGTCTTCGTTTGGCGATGACACCGTTTATCTTGAGAAATTTGTAGAAGAACCGCATCATATAGAATTCCAGATTCTTGGTGATAATTTCGGTAATGCTATTCATCTTTTCGAAAGAGAATGTTCTATTCAGAGACGTAACCAGAAAGTGGTGGAAGAAACTCCTTCTCCTTTTGTTACTCCTGAATTGAGAGAAAAAATGGGTAAGGCTGCTGTTGCCGCTGCCAAGGCTGTAAATTATAAAGGTGCCGGTACTATAGAGTTCCTTGTTGATAAGAACAGAAACTTCTATTTCCTCGAAATGAATACCAGATTGCAGGTGGAACATCCTATTACTGAGGAAGTGGTTGGAGTAGACCTTGTAAAGGAACAGTTGCGTATTGCCAACAATGAGCCTTTGCATCTGAAACAGGAAGATCTTGTTCAGCGTGGTCATGCTATAGAGTGCCGTATCTGTGCAGAGGATACTGACAATAACTTTATGCCTTCTCCAGGTATTATCAAACAGTTGCTCGAACCAAACGGTATAGGTGTACGTATAGACAGTTATGTTTATGAAAGCTATGAAATTCCTATCTACTATGACCCAATGATAGGTAAGCTGATAGTATGGGCAACTACACGTCAGTTTGCTATAGAACGTATGCGCCGTGTATTATATGAATACAAGATTACAGGTCTTAAGACTAATATCAGCTATTTGCGTCATATCATGAATGTTCCTGATTTCGTAGAAGGACATTATAATACTCTCTTTATTCCTAAGCACCAGGATATGCTGAAAGAATGGGCTGGTAAGAAAGAAGAGGAAACTGAAAATATTGCAATGATAGCAGCATATATCGATTATCTTATGAACCTTGAGGAAAACAAGACTTCTTCTACAGATAATCGTCCTATCAGCAGATGGAGAGAGTTCGGATTGCAAAAGGGTGTTTTGCGTATATAATTAATCGGTCTTAAAGTAAAAAGAAAATTATGGAAATACATATTGGAAACAGAGTTGCTGATGTTACTTTAGTAAGTAAGGAAGGCAATAAGGTGCAGCTTACTGTAGATGGTGTTCCTTATGATGTGGATATCGTTATGGCCGAAAACGGTAGTTGTTCTATTCTTCATGACGGTAAATCGTATAATACAGAGCTTATCCGTAAAGAAGGTGGAAAGAGTTATACTGTAAATGCTCACTATCAGTCGTATAATATTGATATTATAGATTCACAGACCAAATATCTGCGTATGCGTAAAGGTGCTGATGAAAAACAGCAGGATAAGATTATTTCTCCTATGCCTGGTAAGATTGTCAGCATACCGGTATCTGTAGGCGACAGACTTGAGAGTGGTGATATTGTAGTGGTTATTGAGGCAATGAAAATGCAGAGTAACTATAAGGTGAGCAGTCCTTGTGTAGTTAAGGAAATACTTGTAAAGGAAGGTGATTCCGTTAATAGCAACCAGGTGGTTATGACACTTGATATTATTAAAGAAGATTAATTATGACAACAGCAGAACAATATAAGTTTTTTGAAGAACTTGATAAGAAAGCATCTCAGGGTGGAGGTGTAGAACGTGTGGAAAAGCAGCATGCAAATGGCCATATGACAGCACGCGAACGCATTGATATGTTGCTCGATAAGGGTACATTCAATGAAATAGACAAGTTTGTTATTCATCATTGTACCGATTTCGGAATGGAAAAAAATCATATTCCGGGTGATGGTATCGTTTGCGGTTATGGTAAGATTGATGGCAGACTTGTGTATGTATATGCATACGACTTTACTGTATATGGAGGAACTTTGAGTACAACAGGTGCACAGAAAATTGTAAAAGTGCAGCAGCTTGCTCTTAAGAGTGGTGCGCCAGTCATTGCTTTGAACGATTCAGGCGGTGCCAGAATCCAGGAAGGTGTAGGAAGTATCTCTGGTTATGCTTCTATCTTCTATCAGAACACTATAGCTTCGGGGGTTATTCCTCAGATTTCTGCAATATTGGGACCTTGTGCTGGTGGTGCATGTTATTCACCTGCATTGACAGACTTTATTTTTATGGTGAAGGAAAAGAGTCACATGTTTATTACCGGTCCTGATGTGGTAAAGACTGTTACTCATGAGGAAGTCAACAAGGAAGAGCTTGGTGGTGCATATACTCATAGCAGCAAGAGTGGTGTAACTCATTTCTTGTGCAATACAGAAGAGGAGACTCTTATGAGTATACGTGAACTTTTGAGCTTCTTGCCTTCAAACAATATGGAGGATGCTCCTGTTCATCCTTGCTCTGATGATATCCGTAGAACTGATGAGTCTTTAATGACTGTCATTCCTGACGATCCTAACATGCCATACGATATCAAGAATATTATCGAACCGGTGGTGGATGATCATTACTTCTTTGAAGTTATGCCTCACTTCGCAAAGAATATGGTAGTGGGATTTGCTCGTATGGGCGGCAAGTCAGTTGGTATAGTAGCCAATCAGCCGGCATACCTTGCAGGTGTTCTTGATATTGATGCTTCCGATAAGGCTGCCCGCTTTATCCGTTTCTGCGACTGTTTCAATATTCCTATTATTTCATTTGTAGATGTACCTGGATTCTTGCCTGGATGCGATCAGGAGCATAACGGAATTATACGTCATGGAGCTAAGATAGTTTATGCATATGCAGAAGCTACTGTTCCTAAGATTACTGTTATTACTCGTAAGGCATATGGTGGTGCATATATTGTAATGAACAGTAAGCCTATAGGTGCTGATATTAACTTCTCTTATCCTACTGCAGAAATTGCGGTAATGGGTGCCGATGGAGCAGTTAACATATTGTATCGTAAGGCTACTCCGGAGGAAAAGGCTAAGGCAGTAGAGGAATATAAAGAAAAATTCTCTAATCCTTATCGTGCTGCAGAACAGGGTTATATTGATGAGATTATTCTTCCTAAGGATACAAGATATAAACTTATCCAGGCTCTTGAAATGACACAAAACAAGAGTCAGAGTAATCCTCCAAAGAAACATGGAAACATGCCTCTTTAATTTAAAGGCTGTTTAAGTGTTATAGAGACTATTTCATTAAAGGAAATTTAATATAAATGAATCTGAACAACGGCAAATGATTGTTGTTGTTCAGATTTTTTTTGTTTACATAAGTTATAGCAACTTTTTATTACCGATGTTTTTTTGTATTTTTACAACCTGAAAATTAAAATATTAAGATTAAAGATTATCCTTATGAAAAGAATTTTTATGTTGGCAGCAATGTTCTTCTGCCTTTTCGGTTTCACAAATATTTATGCTCAAAAACAGGCTGCAGATGCTTATGGTTATATCGTAAAGTTGGGCGATATGGCACCAGATTTTGAAATGTCTCTTACAGATGGATCGAAGGTTAAACTATCTTCATTAAGAGGTAAAGTGGTGATGCTCCAGTTTACAGCAAGCTGGTGCGGGGTCTGTCGTAAAGAAATGCCTTTCATTGAAAGTGATATATGGCAGAAACATAAGGATAACCCTTCTTTTGCTCTTTTTGGTATTGATAGGGATGAACCTCTTGAAAGAGTTAAGTCGTTTGCAAAACAGACTAAGATTACTTATCCTTTAGGACTTGATCCTGGTGCCGGTATTTTTACAAAATATGCAGAAAAAAATGCAGGTATAACAAGAAATGTGTTGATAGACCGTGATGGAAAGATTGTTATGATGACAAGATTGTTTAACGAAGAAGAGTTCAGTTCTTTATGTAAAAAGATTGATGAATTGCTTAAAGAGTAAAGAAAAGGATTTATTTTGTTTATACTGCAGACTGATTATTTGCAAGTAGAGTTAGGTTTGAAATTTCTTTGCTTTTAACTTATGGTAATTGTTAACAGATATTTAATAAAAAAATATTTTCTGGCTCTTTTGTTGCTTTATATTTGTCCTTCGCTTATTTATGCGCAGACAAAAAAGGAGCCTTTGTTCGGAAAATCAGAAGAATCATATCGTATTAAATCTTCTTCTCTAAAAGGAGCTGTCTTTTATCTTGTCAGCGGACATGGAGGACCCGATCCCGGATGTATTGGCAAGTATCAGGGTAAGGAACTTCATGAAGACGAGTATGCTTATGATATAGTACTTCGCTTGGGAAAGAATCTTTTGGAGAGAGGTGCTAAAGTGCATTTTATTATACAGGATTCTAAAGATGGTATCAGAAATACCCATATACTTAAGAACAGCAAACGTGAAACATGTATGGGAAAGTCTATACCTTTAAATCAGATTCAGCGCTTACAGCAAAGATGTGATGCTATAAACCAATTGTATAGGAAAGAAAAAGGAGCATACAAAAGGGCTGTTTTTATACATATAGACAGTCGTTCACGAAAGAAACAGACTGATGTTTATTTTTATCATGCTAAAGGAAGTTCTAAAGGTAAGAGACTGGCAAAACAATTGCAGTCAACTTTCAGGGCTAAATATAATCAGCATCAACCTGGAAGAGGATTTGGAGGTACTGTGAGTGAACGTGATCTTTTCGTTCTTAATAAAACCACTCCTGTAGCTGTTTTTCTTGAACTTGGTAATATTCAGAATTCTCTAGATCAGCAAAGGCTTGTAATTCCCGACAATCGTCAGGCTTTGGCTAATTGGATTGCAGAAGCTATGGTAGCCGATTATGCCAGATCTAAATGATAGAAGTATTGTCTTAAGGTTTTGGATAGATTTTTGATTTTATATTGGAATATGATAAAATATAAAAGTTAAGCATAAGCTATAAAATATAAACCATAAAACATAAACCATAATACATAAAAGGCTGCGGCATAAATCAAGATGCAGCAGCCTTTTATGTATTATGGTTTATATAATGGGTATAAAAAGAAAACTTACTTCTTTAATGCATCAGCCAACTTTTCTATTATTTCTTGATTTGGCAAGCCTTTCTTTTGAGTAATCAGATAAGCGAAATTATCTGCCATGATTTCTTCGGGATTTATGATGTATTTAGTATTATTTCCTACCTTGTCGAAGAAGTCTTCAGCTTCTTTTATATCATAAATAACAGTTACTCCATCTTTTTGTATCGGGAGAAGATTTTCTGAAAGTGGAACCAGACCTACCTTCAGATAATCAAACAAGCCTCCGGAGGTATATGGCTTGTCTGTGTATATAATCATAGAACATTTCTGAGGCTTTCCTTGAATAGTAAATGTTGCATAACTGTCGTATGCTTCAATATCAGGATTTGAGATTCTCTTTTCCTGAATATCTATAGGGAAAAACAATTCTTTATCTGTAACTGTAAATCCAATTGCCGAATAAGCTTCCTGCTTGAACTCCTTGTTGCTTCTTGTGAGAAGATGAAACAATTCATGAGAGAGCAGATATTCCAAGTTTTCATCTGTTGATTCTTTTAGAGCTTTTTCTCCTATGGCAATCCAGTTTTTTCTTGTATATGCACCTGCACCCGATTCCTCGTTCATGGTAGTTTTTACAAGAACAATTTCCATAGGATAATCAATTTTCAGTTTCTGCTTGGTTATTTTTGCAAGAATACTTTTAAATGATTTTGTAATGCGAGCTTTATCCTGGTCTCCCCAGTTAAGAGTTTCATTCATTGCAAGTCTTAAAAATTCAGATTTTTTTCCGTCTTGTTTTTGCAGACGGGCATTTATATCGAACTGGTTCAGCTTGTTTGTGAAATTATCGATGTCGGTAATAAGCATTTGTGCTTCAGCTCTTGTAGCAAACCTGAAAGACAGTTTTTTCTGTGCAAAGTTGGGTAAAGTAAAGCAGCACAGGCAAATAGTTAATAGTAAATGTTGTATTTTCATATTCTAAAGTGTTTATTGTTTTATTTTTATAGTGTTGTTTTACCTCATATTTCCGTAAATTTACACAAAAAAAAGTCATTCTTGATTATTATAACACACTTTTACTAAATTTTATACCGTTTAAAAAGTATGTTGTAATAATCAGGAATGACTTTTAGTGTATATGCATTCGTTGAGTTTGTTTTTATTCCTTATCCTTTAATGCTGCAAATATTTCAGCTTCAAGCTCTTCAGCTAATTCAGGATTGTCTTGTATGCAAACTTTCGCTGCATCACGTCCCTGTCCCAACTTTGTATCGTTGTAACTGTACCACGAACCACTTTTCTTAATGATACCTAACTCTGCACCTAAATCGATGATTTCTCCGCTGCGAGAGATACCTTCACCAAACATAATATCGAATTCGGCTTTTCTGAAAGGAGGTGCGACTTTGTTTTTTACAACTTTTACTCTTACTTGATTACCGATAATTTCTTCTCCATCTTTAAGCTGTGTAGCGCGACGTATATCAAGACGTACAGAAGCGTAGAATTTAAGAGCATTACCACCTGTTGTAGTTTCTGGGTTGCCAAACATTACTCCTATCTTTTCACGAAGTTGGTTAATGAAAATACAAGTGGTATTTGTCTTGTTGATTGTGGAAGTAAGTTTTCTTAGTGCCTGCGACATAAGGCGTGCCTGCAGTCCTACACGGTTATCGCCCATATCACCTTCAATTTCAGCTTTTGGGGTAAGGGCAGCAACAGAGTCTATTACTATTATATCAATAGCAGATGAACGTATAAGCTGATCGGCTATCTCAAGTGCCTGTTCGCCGTTATCAGGCTGTGAAATGAGAAGATTGTCTATATCAACACCAAGCTTTGCTGCATAGAAGCGGTCGAATGCATGTTCTGCATCAATGAATGCTGCAATACCACCAGCTTTCTGAGCTTCAGCAATGGCATGTATAGCCAATGTTGTTTTACCTGAAGATTCAGGGCCATATATTTCAATAATACGTCCTTTAGGATATCCGCCAACTCCAAGTGCTGCATTCAGGCCAATCGAACCAGTTGGAATAACCTCTACTTCCTGAACATGGTCATCGCCCATTTTCATTATCGATCCTTTGCCAAAACTTTTTTCAATCTTGTCCATGGCAGCCTGAAGGGCTTTCAACTTTTCTAAATTGTTGGGCTTTGAAGCTGCATCTTCAATTCCGCCTTCAAATTCCAGTTCGTCTTTCTTTGCCATAATCTATAGTTTTATTATTTTAATATTTGTGCTGCATGATCTTTGGTCTTCACTTCTTTAGGAGAAATGATTCTTTCTATCACGCCTTCTTCGTTTATAATAAATGTGGTACGGAATGTACCCATATATTTTTTCCCACACATACTTTTTTCTCCCCATACACCAAATTCTTCAACAAGCTTGTGTTCTGTATCTGCTATTATGGTGAAAGGAAGTTCGTTCTTTTCGATAAATTTCTGATGCGATTTAGCATCCTGGATGCTTACTCCGATTATTTCGTATCCGGCATTCTGTAGTTCAGAATAATTGTCTCGTAAATTGCATGCCTGAGCTGTACATCCGCTTGTCATATCTTTAGGATAGAAATAAAGTACTATCTTTTTGCCTTTATAATTGCTGATACGTATTTCTTCTCCCTTTTCATTTAATCCCAGAAAATCTGGTGCTTTGTCTCCTACGTTCATGGTATTTCTATTAAATAATAATGATTATGTTTATGGATTTGTATACGAAAATAAGATTTCCGTTTTAAGTAAGGATTATCTTTTATCCTGTATATTTGTAATAATATGATATTTAAAGAGGAAAAAAAGAAAATATAAACTAAAGTCCGCTTCAGAATGAGTCAAACATAGTATACGTATTCCAAAGCGGACTTGATAATTATAGTTTTAAAATACAGTCTTTACAGTTCCAAATCACCGTCGAAAACTTCATGCCATGGCAATCCGTACATGTTAAGAGCTTCCATAAATGGATCTGGATCAAATTCTTCTACGTTCCATACACCCGGACGTTTCCAAAGTCCTTTAAGGAACATCATTGCACCAATCATGGCTGGAACTCCTGTGGTATAGCTTACACCCTGCATTCCGGTTTCCTGATATGCAGCCTGGTGAGAGCAGTTGTTATATACATAGTAAGTACGTTCTTTACCATCTTTAATACCACGGATACGGCAACCTATAGAAGTTTCTCCTTCATAATTTTCTCCAAGATCCTGAGGATTAGGTAAAACAGCTTTCAGGAACTGTAGAGGAACAATTTCCATTCCGTTGTAGTTGATAGGCTCGATACTTGCCATACCTATATTCTGAATAACTCTCAAGTGTGTAAGATATTCCTGTCCGAAAGTCATCCAGAATCTTGCGCGCTTAATGGTTGGGAAGTTTTTTACCAATGATTCAAGTTCTTCGTGATAGAGCAGGTATGAATCGCGTGGACCGATATTTGGATAAGTAAGATCTTTATGGAATTCAAGAGGTTTTGTTGTAACCCATTTTCCGTCTTCCCAATAACGTCCATTCTGGGTAATCTCACGGATATTGATTTCCGGATTAAAATTAGTGGCAAAAGCTTTGTGATGGTTGCCGGCATTACAGTCGACGATATCGAGATACTGAATTTCATCGAAATGATGTTTTGCAGCATAAGCAGTATATACACCACTTACTCCCGGGTCGAAACCACATCCAAGGATAGCTGTAAGACCTGCATCTTCGAAACGTTTCTTGTAGGCCCACTGCCAGCTATATTCAAAATGAGCTTCGTCTTTAGGCTCATAGTTGGCTGTATCAAGATAATTTACTCCAGCTTGCAGACAAGCTTCCATAATAGTAAGATCCTGATAAGGAAGAGCTACATTAATAACGATTTCGGGTTTAAAACTGTTGAATAAAGCCACCAGTTCGTCTACATTATCTGCATCTACCTTAGCGGTCTTGATGTTAGGGTTACCGATTGCTTTAACAATCGCGTCACATTTTGACTGGGTGCGGCTTGCAATCATCACTTCAGTAAATACTTCAGGGTGTTGAGCCACTTTGTGTGCAACAACGGTACCTACACCGCCTGCACCGATAATTAATACTTTACTCATTTATATTGTTAAAATTTTAATTCCCGGTAAACGTTACCGTTCAATATGCAAAGATAAGAATTTTTTCAAAACACGATGCAGTATTACGCAAATATCGTTATTTTTATATCAGAACAGCGGGAAAAAGTCGTTTGTTTAAAATTAATGTGAACAAAGTTGTTAGGATTTTGTTATATAACGAGAAAATAAAAGTTTTAATATGAAGAAAATTTTAGTAAGTGCAGCAGTTCTTTCTGCTGTGTTGATGTCATCTTGTGGTACATCAGGTAAATCAGTAGATCTTTCAGGTGAATGGAATATCGTTGCAGTAGAAGGACAGAGTATCAGTGGAGAATCTTCTCCTTTTATCGGTTTTAATATAGAAGAGGGACGAATTTATGGTAATGCTGGTTGCAATAGAATTATGGGAAGCGTAGCTATCGATACCATTAATCCGGGACAAATGCATTTGTCGCAGGTTGGTGCAACCCGTATGATGTGTCCTGATATGAATACTGAGCAGAAGGTATTGGCTGCTCTTAATAATGTATCCGGTTTTCAGGCTTCAGCTAATGGAGTGGAACTGACTGACAAGAGTGGAAAGGTAGTTATTTCACTCGAAAAACGTGATTCAGAAGTAGCACCTGTATCAGAATCTGTATCTGTAAATGCATTGGAAGGTGAGTGGATTATCAAAACTGTTGATGGGTCTGCTGTAGAAGTAGCCGATAAAACTCCATTCCTGGCTTTTAACGTTGAGGAAAAGACAGTACATGGTAATGCTGGTTGCAATATAGTAAATGGCTCATTCTCTCAGGAAGAGGGTAAATCTGAATCTTTGAAGTTTGGTCAGATGATATCAACAATGATGGCAGGCCCAGGTATGGAGACTGAAGGTAAAGTACTTGCGGCATTGAATACTGTTGTTTCATTTGCTTTGAATGCTGATGGAACTTTGTCATTAAAGAACTCTGATAATGTAGATGTCTTGGTATTGGAGAAGAATACAGGTGAGTCCTTATCGAAATAATTATTTGGGAATAAACTTCTAATATCGATTTTTTAGCGTATCCGCGTGTCGGGTACGCTTTTTTTATATCTGTTTTTTATGTAAAGGTTGTCTTTTATGGAAGAGAAAGTCATATAAATATGACATTTTTGATAGCCGTGTCAGTGTACCTTGTCTTGAAATGAGACATTTTGTCATAAAACATGTGCTTTAAATATCTATTTTACTTATGGCATAGGGTTTGTCTATAATAAAGCGTGATGCTTGAGTTGAAAGCCCGGCACGATAAACTGATTCATCAATAGATGATAGGTAGATGTTAAGGGTCCAAACTTAAAGATCACATTGAACAGTTTTAATTAATAAATTTGATAATAATAAAAAATAGATAAAATTATGGGAAAGATTATTGGTATTGACTTAGGAACAACTAACTCATGTGTTGCAGTATTCGAAGGTAATGAACCTGTTGTAATTGCAAATAGTGAAGGTAAACGTACAACTCCTTCTGTAGTAGGTTTCGTAGACGGAGGTGAACGTAAAATTGGTGACCCTGCTAAACGTCAGGCTATCACAAACCCAACACGTACAGTATACTCTATCAAACGTTTCATGGGTGAAACTTATGATCAGGTTGCAAAAGAAATTGAACGTGTTCCATATAAAGTAGTAAAAGGTGACAACAACACTCCACGTGTAGACATCGACGGACGTCTTTATACTCCACAGGAAATCTCAGCAATGATTCTTCAGAAAATGAAAAAGACTGCTGAAGACTATCTTGGACAGGAAGTTACAGAAGCTGTTATTACAGTGCCTGCTTACTTCTCTGATTCACAGCGTCAGGCAACTAAAGAAGCTGGACAGATTGCTGGTCTTGAAGTAAAACGTATCGTTAACGAACCTACAGCAGCTGCTTTGGCTTATGGTGTTGACAAGTCAAATAAAGATATGAAGGTTGCAGTATTCGACCTTGGTGGTGGTACATTCGATATCTCTATCCTTGAATTTGGTGGTGGCGTATTCGAAGTATTGTCAACTAATGGTGATACACACCTTGGTGGTGATGATTTCGACCAGGTTATCATTGACTGGTTGGTTCAGGAATTCAAGAATGACGAAGGTGCAGACCTGACTCAGGACCCTATGGCAATGCAGCGTTTGAAAGAAGCTGCTGAAAAGGCAAAAATTGAATTGTCTTCTTCAACTTCTACAGAAATCAACTTGCCATACATCATGCCTGTAGCAGGTGTTCCAAAGCACTTGGTTAAGACTTTGAGCCGTGCTAAATTCGAACAATTGGCTCATGGTTTGATTCAGGCTTGTCTTGAACCATGTAAGAAGGCTATGAGTGACGCCGGATTAAGTAATTCAGATATTGATGAAGTAATCTTGGTAGGTGGTTCATCTCGTATACCTGCTGTTCAGAAACTTGTAGAAGATTTCTTCGGAAAAGTTCCTTCAAAAGGTGTAAATCCAGATGAAGTTGTAGCCGTAGGTGCAGCTGTTCAGGGTGCGGTATTGACAGACGAAATCAAGGGTGTTGTTCTTCTTGACGTAACTCCATTGTCAATGGGTATCGAAACAATGGGTGGTGTTATGACTAAACTTATTGATGCTAACACTACAATCCCTTGCAAGAAGAGTGAAGTGTTCTCAACTGCTGCAGATAATCAGACAGAAGTTACAATCCATGTACTTCAGGGAGAACGTCCTATGGCAGCTCAGAACAAGTCTATCGGTCAGTTTAATTTGACAGGTATTGCTCCTGCTCGTCGTGGTGTTCCTCAGATTGAAGTAACATTCGATATTGATGCTAATGGTATCTTGAAAGTGTCTGCAAAGGATAAGGCTACTGGTAAGGAACAGGCTATCAGAATTGAGGCTTCATCAGGTTTGAGTAAAGAAGAAATTGACCGTATGAAGGCTGAAGCTGAAGCAAATGCTGAAGCAGATAAGAAAGAAAAGGAACGTATTGACAAGTTGAATCAGGCTGACAGCTTGATATTCTCAACTGAAAACCAGTTGAAAGATCTTGGCGATAAGATTCCAGCTGATAAGAAAGCTCCTATTGAAGCTGCCCTTCAGAAACTGAAAGATGCTCATAAAGCACAGGATTTGGCTGGTATTGATGCTGCAAGTGCTGAACTTCAGTCTGCTTTCCAGGCAGCAAGTGCTGAAATGTATGCTCAGTCTGGTGCACAAGGTCAGGCTGGTCCTAATGCTGGTCAGGCAAACAATGGCAGCCAGAATGATAAACATGGTGATAATGTTCAGGATGCTGACTTTGAGGAAGTAAAATAAAATTGACTTATTAAGTTAATATAAAAGAGGTGTGATTGTAATGATCATACCTCTTTTTTTATATCATATTTTTTAATGCCTAAGTGTAGAACTCTGTCATTGGGAATTATTAAATACAGCCATACAATCATCTGCCAGTTTATCATAGTATTTAGTAAATTAAAAATGTCTAATATCTGACGCATCTTGATTATGGACTTATAGTAATAATCAGTCATTCTAAAAATACTTCATACTTGTTGCTCTTGTTACGCATATTTATTCATCATTGTATTTTGAAAAATTATTTTAGCCCTACTACTTTATTAGCTTTAAATGTATTTTTGGGGCAAAATCTTAATATCAGTGAAATTATATACTAAAAAATAGAATTATTATAAAGAAAAAAATCATAAACCGATTATTTATGCTAAAAAGCAGTAACTTTGCATGGAAGTATCGAAAACTAATGTATTAAACACAAAAACGAGCTATAGGGAATACATGTAATACTATAGAGAATAGTGATACTTCTAAGAAACAGTGTAGCGAAAAAAGATATTAAGTATAGAATTTAATAAGATAATGCAGGAGAAAGTAAATAAAATTATTGAGATTTCACATGTCTCAAAATACTTTGATGATAAGGTTGCTCTTGACGATATCAACCTATATATACGCAGAGGTGAGTTCGTAACTATTTTGGGACCTTCTGGATGTGGCAAAACTACATTGCTACGTCTCTTGGCTGGTTTTCAAACAGCATCCGAAGGTGTAATTACGATTAATGGTGAAGATATTACTGATACACCGCCTCACAAGCGTCCGGTAAATACTGTTTTTCAGAAATATGCATTGTTTCCGCACTTAAATGTATATGATAATATAGCTTTCGGTCTGAAGCTTAAGAAAACTCCTAAGGATGAAATTACAAGGAAGGTGAAAAATGCCTTGAAAATGGTAAGTATGAGCGATTATGAATACCGCGATGTAAATTCACTTTCGGGAGGGCAACAGCAGAGAGTGGCTATAGCCAGGGCCATTGTTAACGAACCGGATGTTCTGCTGCTCGACGAACCTCTTGCCGCACTCGACTTGAAGATGCGTAAAGATATGCAGATGGAGCTTAAGGAAATGCATAAAAGACTTGGAATTACATTTGTTTATGTAACACACGACCAGGAAGAAGCATTGACCCTTAGTGATACTATAGTAGTGATGAGTGAGGGAAAAATTCAGCAGATAGGTACACCTACAGATATATATAATGAGCCAGTAAATTCATTTGTTGCCGATTTTATAGGTGAAAGTAATATCCTTAACGGACTGATGCTTTGCGACAGGAAAGTGAGATTTGCTGGTGTTGAAGCTGAATGTGTCGACGAAGGATTTGGCGAAAATTCTCCTGTAGATGTAGTAATTCGTCCTGAAGACTTATATATTTTCCCTGTAAATGACTCAGCACAGTTTAAGGGAACAGTCACATCATGCATATTTAAGGGAGTACATTATGAAATGATAGTGGTATCAAACGGATGTGAGTTCATTGTACAGGATTATCATCATTTTGATGTAGGTTCAGAGGTCGGTTTGCTTGTAAAGCCTGATGATATCCATATCATGAAGAAAGAAAGAATTTGCAATACGTTTGAGGGAAAACTAATAGATGTTACTCATGTGGAATTCCTTGGATGTATTTTTGAGTGCCAGGCATCTGTAACTGAAGGTATAGCTCCGGGAACAGATGTATTTGTTGATGTACCTTTCGGTGGAGTAATTCTTGATGATAATCAGGAGGATGGTACACTTACCGGAAGCATAAGTTTTATTCTTTACAAGGGAGATCATTATCACCTTACTGTGGCTTCCGACTGGGATGAGGATGTTTATGTCGACACTAATGACGTATGGGATAAAGGCGATTATGTCGGTATCAGCATACCGGCTGAAAATATCACTGTCAGAAGAAGGAATTTCCAGAGTGAATAACGTTTCATTATAATCATTACAATCATTTGATATTGAATATTAATATGATAATTTATAATCTCTGATAATTAATATTCATCTGAAATTTAATAATCTCTGATAATTCATAATCTTTGATTTTTAAGTTGATATAAATACATTAAGTTATATAATCTGAACAATAATAAAAGTAAAACGAGGTGAAAATAAGTAACATTCGTCTGTTCTTTTCTTCACGTAAAAGTTGGACAATACCGTACGTGATATTTTCGGCAATATTTGTAGTATTGCCACTTATACTTATCGTTGTGTTTGCCTTTACCGACGAAAAAGGCAATTTTACATTCGATAACTTCACTAAGTTTATGGCACATCCCGAAGCCATAAACACATTTATCTATTCAATAGGAATAGCAATAGTAAATACATTGATATGTATTTTGCTCGGATATCCGGCAGCATATATTCTGAGTAAGATGAAATCCGGATATTCTCAGGTAATAGTAATGCTTTTTATTTTGCCAATGTGGGTAAACATCCTTATCCGAACACTCGCTACTGTTGCCTTGTTCGATTTTCTTCGCTTACCTCTTGGAGAGGGGGCACTGATATTCGGTATGGTATATAATTATCTGCCATTTATGGTTTATCCTATATATAATACACTTGTGAAAATGGATAAAAGTTATATTGAAGCGGCACAAGACCTTGGAGCTACACCTTTTCAGGTGTTTACCAAGACTATTCTTCCTCTCTCTATGCCAGGGGTGGCAAGTGGAATACTCATGGTTTTCATGCCCACAATCTCAACATTTGCCATTGCCGAACTTCTTACCATGAATAATATTAAATTATTTGGTACAACAATTCAGGAGAATATAAACAACAGTATGTGGAACTACGGAGCTGCATTATCACTCATTATGCTGTTTCTTATAGGAGCGGCAACTCTTTTCGCATCAGATGATAATGAAGAACAGGGAGGAGGTGCAATATGGTAAAGAAAATATTCTGTCACGGATACTTGTGGCTGCTTCTGCTGTTACTTTATTCTCCGATATTTATTATAATGATATACTCGTTTACAGAAGCAAAGGTATTGGGCAACTGGACCGGTTTTTCTACCAAACTGTATCAGAATCTTTTTATACAGGGTACACATCATTCTCTTGTAAATGCATTGTGGAATACTATCACCATTGCACTGATTACGGCTGTTGTTTCCACTCTCCTGGGAACAGTAACTGCCATAGGTATGTATAATATGCGTGCCCGTCAGCGAAAGGCTGTTTCTTTCATTAATAATATTCCTATACTTAATGGAGATATCATTATGGGTGTATCATTATTCCTGCTTTTTGTTTCTCTTGGAATATCACAGGGATACACTACAGTACTGCTTGCACATATAGCTTTTTGTACTCCGTATGTTGTGCTGAGTGTCCTTCCGCGACTTAAGCAGATGAATCCCAATTTGTACGAAGCTGCCCTTGATCTTGGTGCTACACCACGACAAGCACTGAGTAAGGTAATAATTCCGGAGATACTTCCAGGTATGATTGCCGGTTTTATGCTTGCCGTAACAATATCTATTGATGATTTTGCCGTAACAATATTTACCATCGGAAATGAAGGATTGGAAACTCTTTCTACTTATATATATTCAGACGCAAGGAAAGGAGGTCTGACTCCTGAGCTGAGGCCACTTTCTACTATTATTTTTATAATAGTACTCGTTATGTTAATCATGATTAACCGCCGCTCCGGCAAGAAGAACGAGAAAAAAACTTCATGACACGTTATAATGAATAAAGTAATATAGATAATTAGATAATTGGTTTGCTTGCAATGAAAAGATTATATTTAAAAACAATATCCTTGTTTTGTATTATGCTGACATTCGTCCTAACAGGATGCTATAATAAGGAATCACGACAGGAGGTCCTGAAAATATACAACTGGGGTGATTATATTGACGAGGATGTACTTGCTGCTTTTCCTGAATGGTATAAGGAGCAGACAGGCGAGGATATCAGAATAATATATCAGACATTTGATATAAATGAGATAATGCTCACAAAGATAGAAAGAGGTAAGGAAGATTTTGATGTGGTATGTCCTTCGGAATACATCATTGAAAGAATGATAGTAAAAGACCTGCTCCAGCCTATTGATACCGCATTCGGAAAAACTCCAAACTATATCAATAATCTATCTCCGTATATAAAAAGTGAAATAAGCAAGCTTGGACTTCCTGGCCGTCCTGCAGAAAAATATACAGTAGGGTATATGTGGGGTACTGCCGGAATATTATATAACAAGAAATTTGTTACAAGAGAGGAGGCAAGTACCTGGAATAGCTTATGGGATAAAAAGTTCCGCAACAAACTTCTTATGAAGGACAGCTATCGTGACGCTTACGGAACAGCAATGATCTATGCCAATAGAGAAGCTTTAATGAAAGGAACTATAAAGGTTGAGGACTTGATGAACAACTACTCTTCCGATGCTATTGCCGTGGCAGAAGAGCAACTAAAGGCGTTAAAGCCTAATATAGCAGGTTGGGAAGCCGATTTCGGTAAGGAAATGATGACAAAGAACAAGGCTTATCTCAATATGACATGGAGCGGCGATGCCGTATGGGCTATCGACGAAGCAAATGCGATAGGAGTGGAACTGGGATATGAGGTTCCTGTAGAAGGCAGCAATGTATGGTTCGATGGTTGGGTAATTCCTAAATATGCAAAAAATGTAAAAGCTGCAAGTTATTTCATAAATTATCTTTGCCGTCCTGATGTAGCGCTGGCCAACATGGAGACCATAGGTTATGTGAGTGCTGTGGCTACGCCTGAAATTTTGGAAGCAAAGATAGATACCACATTAAATACATACAGCAATCTTGCTTATTTTTTCGGACCTGAAGCAAGACATATTCAGATTGATCCAATTCAGTATCCCGACAGCAGTGTAGTTGCACGCTGCGCCATCATACGCGATTCTGGTGAAAGAACTCAGGCCGTTCTGGATATGTGGTCGCATGTAAAAGGCGATAATCTTGGTGGAGGTCTGGTAGTGATAATTTTTCTAACAACTATTGCTATGGTTGTATACGTAGGATACAGAAAGATTCTCAGATATAAGCACAGAAGACTTCAAAACGGGAGAAAGCGAAGAAGAAAACACCATACAGTAAGAAAGTGATTCTGATTCTTACAGAAAAAATAACTGATATTCATGAGGACTGGTTGATATTGACAAGATATTAGCCAGTCTTTTTTTTCTTTTTCCTGTCTTGAAGCTGAAAATAATGAGGCAGAACTGAATCTTTTGTCGATAAAACATTCTGATACATCTAAACTTTTTTTATTCCTTGGCCTTTACATCTATTTTTGTCACGAAATTAAATTAAAAATAGAAATGAAAAAAGCATCGAACTTATTTACCGCTTTGGCATTAGGAACCATACTTCTTTCAACTGTATCTGTGACATCTTGTAATGATGATTCGGAAATACGGGTATATGAGCCAATAGAAAAAATGCATATTGGAGAACCATTTGTATACGACTATACATTAAACAACATAAAGCAAGGAGACTCCGTTATAGTACTGAATTTCTACAAAGATGAAGTTACCGATCTTGATTATGTGGAGTATGATGAGATAAACTGTCAGTTTGTGTTTAAGAAGGGTGAGACATCCAAGTACAGAATAAGTTGGGATTTTGATACATCATATAATTATATTTCTGTTCAATACGGACAGAACGGTATGTGGTATAATATGAACAAATACGGATGGAATGAGTATATACTTACAGCCAATGATGGAATGACTGTAAGAATGGCTACAGAACCAAACATAGAAGAACTGAATCTCACCGTGTCAAAGTTTACCATAGAAGATGTGGGTCCTTTATACGGTTTGGACGAATAAATACGATAGTCAATTACGTTATTTTAGATATTATTTTTAGTCATTTTTATTGTTTTATTGTGATATTCTATCGTGTATTAGTTGTAATCTCTCTCATGTGAATGAGGACAGTTTGTTTCAAAAATCAAAGAGGTTATATTTCTCGGAAACTTTCTATTGGAAGTCCTTGAAATATAACCTCTTCAAATATAATATTATAAATACATTAGCCGATACATTAGCCGCTGTTTTATTTAGCAAAGCTTACTGCACGAGTCTCACGTATTACAGTAATCTTAACCTGTCCAGGATAAGTCATTTCATCCTGAATCTTCTTGGCTATTTCTGTCGACAAACTTTCTGTCTGTTTATCATCTATCTTGTCTGCACCTACAATGACTCTCAGTTCGCGTCCTGCCTGTATAGCATAAGTCTTTGTAACTCCAGGATAAGACATAGCCAACTGTTCAAGATCATTAAGACGTTTGATATAAGCCTCAACAATTTCGCGGCGGGCACCCGGACGTGCACCTGAAATGGCGTCACATACCTGGACAATAGGAGCGAGCAAGCTGTTCATTTCAACTTCATCGTGGTGAGCACCTATGGCGTTGCATATATCAGCCTTTTCCTTATACTTTTCGGCAAGTTTCATACCAAGCAGTGCGTGTGGCAATTCAGGTTCCTCATCAGGCACCTTACCTATATCGTGCAGCAAACCGGCTCTTTTAGCTTTTTTCGGATTAAGTCCAAGTTCGGAAGCCATGACAGCACAAAGATTTGCTGTTTCGCGTGCATGCTGAAGCAAGTTCTGTCCGTAAGAAGAACGGTATTTCATCTTACCAATTATACGGATAAGTTCAGGATGCAAACCGTGAATACCAAGGTCGATGGTTGTACGTTTACCTGTTTCAATGATTTCTTCTTCCACCTGCTTGCGTACTTTTGCTACCACTTCTTCTATACGTGCAGGATGTATACGTCCGTCGGTAACGAGCTGGTGTAATGCAAGGCGGGCAATTTCGCGGCGAACAGGGTCAAAAGCAGAAAGAACGATAGCTTCCGGAGTATCGTCAACAACAATTTCCACTCCTGTAGCAGCTTCGAGAGCACGGATATTTCTACCTTCTCTACCTATTATACGGCCCTTAATTTCATCCGACTCGATATGGAAAACAGTCACAGAGTTTTCAATGGCTGTTTCTGTAGCGACTCTCTGAATAGACTGTATTACTATTCTCTTGGCTTCTCTGTTGGCTGTCAGTTTGGCATCATCCATAATGTCATTGATATAAGACTGAGCCTGGGTCTTAGCCTCATCCTTAAGAGACTCCACAAGTCTTTCCTTAGCCTCTTCGGCCGAAAGTCCTGAAATAGCTTCCAGTTTTTCACGTTCCTGAGACTGCAGAGCATCGAGTTCTTCTTTCTTCTTCTCAATGATAACCAGTTGAGCATCCAGATTCTCCTTTATAGCCTCGGTCTCATTTCTGCGGCGCTGCAATTCCTCGTTTTTCTGGTTGAGCACCATTTCTCGCTGCTTAAGCTTGTTCTCTGCCTGCTGAATTTTCTGATTGCGCGCGGCAACCTCTTTTTCAAGATCAGCTTTCTTGTTCAAGAACTTTTCCTTCACTTCAAGAAGTTTATTCTTCTTAATCACTTCTGCCTCTGTTTCGGCATCCTTAATAATTTTATCATGTTTCGATTTCAAGCCACATCTCATACCGTACTTGAAAAATCCGTATGATAAACTCGCTCCAATAATGAACGATACAACTACAATTATTACTGTTGTCAACATTATAATTTAAATTTTGGTATAATAAAAAAACGCATAAGCCTTTCAAAAGGTTTTCAGTCCTTTTTAAAGCTTATGCGCGAATATTCTTGTTAATTTAAAAAAACTTCAATTCATTATATTAAAAAAAAACTAAACAATTAATTATGTGTATATCAGATATTTATACGATATATTGATGCAATGTGCCAATATGTAGTCAATATATTATAAATATCACACAGACGGTTTTATTCTTCTTCATTATTTCTAATACAATTGTCAATTTCCTCTTCCAATTGTTTTAGTTTATCTAAATATGGCTGCGTATCATTCCGGTCTGTAAACTTTGCGTTTTCGTAAGCCAGTTCGAGTGCAACCATAGTCCAATGCTTCACAGTACTGAACGAAGGGTATAGTCTACGGTATTTGTTTAGTTTATTGTCAATCTGTCTGGCAGCCTCACGATAGAAAAACTCCTCATCACGTTTAATGGTAAGAGGGTATCGTTCGTTGTCAATCAGTAAATGAATTTTCAGTTTGTCGTCCATATATATCTATAGTTTCTATAAATATTATCGTTTCTTGCGTCTATATATATTGTTTGGTATATTATAGTATTCTATCGCTAATAATTATAGTCTTCTATATTACTACTTTCTGAATAAATACTCTCGTAAAATAAACATTCCCAATACAGATTCAAGATAAAATTCATCTTTATCTTATTTTATCCGATGCGGCAATTTTATTCATTAAGTAATGCAATACATTTGTCGACCTCGCGCACAAGCTTCGCAAGTCTTTGTTTTGTATCTCTGATTTCATTATCATTGACACTGATCATGCGAGCCATCTTTAAATTGGTATATCTTTCTTCCGATTCTTTCAAGCTATTTTTAAGAGTTTGTATTTCAGACTCCTTTTCAGAAAGTTCAGTCTTTAAAGAAGCATTTTTCTTTTTCAGTTCGTCGTAGAGAAAAAGCAAATGTCTGAACTTCCCTTCAAATGTATTTAATAGCTTTCTGTCCTCTTCTGTCATTATATATACCAAATTTCTATGACAAATATAGTATATTGATTGGAAATATGAAAATTTTTCCATGATATTTTATTAAATTCGGTATCATTATTTTCCATTATTCTTTATCAAGTATGTGTTTGAGGTGTAATTTGTAGATTCTCATTATTGTAGTTTTTATTATAAAGCATTATCTTTGCATACATAAATTAGCTTCTATGGAGAAAGTTTTAAGATATAATGATTTTGGCAGTTTTCTGTCGTCTAAGTTTCCGTATAAAGTACAGAAAATATCAATAAATGCTGGTTTTACCTGTCCCAACAGAGATGGTTCAAAGGGCTACGGTGGTTGCACTTATTGTAATAACCAGACTTTTAATCCAGAATATTGCAAAACCGAAAAAAGTGTATCCTTACAGCTTGAGGAAGGCAAGGCTTTCTTTTCGGGTAAATATCCAGATATGAAATACTTGGCATATTTTCAGGCTTATACCAATACATATGCCGAGATTAACAAGCTGAAATCAATGTATGAAGAAGCTTTGAATGTAGATAATGTGGTAGGTCTTGTAATAGGAACACGCCCCGACTGTATGCCTGATTCGCTTCTCGACTATTTTCAGGAGCTCAACAAAAAAACTTTCCTGTTGATAGAATACGGTATAGAAAGCACTTTCGACGATACTCTGAAACGAATAAACCGCGGGCATGATTTCGCAGCTGTAAAAGATGCCGTACAGAGAACTTCTGACAGAGGCATTATGGTAGGCGGACACGTGATATTAGGTTTGCCAGGAGAAGATAAGGATAGAATTATCCGTCAGGCGGAAATAATATCGGAATTGCCTCTCACAACACTTAAGATGCATCAGCTGCAGCTCATAAAAGGAACCAGGATGGCTTATGAGTTTCAGCAGAATCCCAATGATTTTTATCTCTACACAGCCGATGAGTATATAGAGCTGGTGTTAGATTATATTGAACACATCCGTCCGGATATTGTTCTTGAAAGATTCATTTCCCAATCGCCAAAAGAACTTCTTATAGCCCCCGACTGGGGATTGAAAAATCATGAATTTGTAGCCAAATTAAAGAAACGGATGATTGAGCGGGATTCATATCAGGGGAAAAAATATAATCCTTGATATTTAATTCAGTTGTCATAGATTAGAAAAATACATAAAGCATAAATACATAATAATAGAAAATAAATAATCAATAACCAAATAAAATATAACACAACGATGGAAATTAAAGGAAAAGTACATTACGTAGGTGTGAACGACCGTACAAAAGCTTTGTTCGAAAATCTTTGGCCATTGCCTTATGGAGTATCATACAATTCATACCTCATTGCCGATGATGAGATGGTAGCTTTGGTAGATACTGTAGATGTAGCATTTTTTGAAGTATATCTTAAGAAAATCCGCAGCGTAATAGGCGACCGTAAGATTAACTATCTTATCATAAACCACATGGAACCAGATCATTCAGGTTCTATCGCCCTAATAAAGAAATACTATCCAGACATTGTTCTTGTAGGTAACAAGAAAACATTCGAAATGGTAGAAGGATATTATGGTGTGACTGGCGACCGTTATGTGGTATCCGACGGAGATTATCTTAAATTAGGACACCACAATCTTCGTTTCTACCTTGTACCTATGGTTCATTGGCCTGAAACTATGGTTACTTACGATGAAACAGAAGGTATTTTATTTGCCGGCGATGCCTTTGGTTGCTTTGGAGCATTGAATGGTGGCTGTATCGACAAGAACATCAATACAGATATTTACTGGAATGAAATGCGCCGTTATTATGCCAATATTGTAGGTAAGTTTGGAAATCCTGTACAGAAAGCTCTTCAGAAACTTGGTGGACTTAATATCACTACAATATGTTCTACACACGGACCTGTGTGGGAAGAAAAGATACCTCAGGTAATTGACATGTACGACAAGATGAGCCGTTATGAAGCTGAAGAAGGTGTTGTTATAGCTTACGGAACTATGTATGGTAATACAGAAGAACTGGCTGAAACTATAGCAGAAGAACTTAGCCGTCAGGGTATAAAGAACATTATACTTCATAATGTATCTCATACTCACCATTCATTTATACTTGCCGATATATTCAAGTATAAGGGACTTATTGTGGGATGTACAACATACAATATGAATTTATATCCTGAAATGGAATCGCTTCTAAGTAAAATAGCTGCACGTGAGGTGAAGAACCGTGTTATGGGATACTTCGGTTCATTTACATGGGCAAGTGCCGCTGTGAAGAAAATTGGCGAGTACTCAGAAAAACTTAAGTTTGAGGTTGTAGGAAATCCTGTTGAAATGAAGCAGACAATGAAGGCTGATAATTTCCTTCAGGCCAAAGAACTTGCTACAGCTATGGCTGAAAGACTTAAAGCTGACAGAAAATAATTTTTGTATCTCTTAGGAATGATTCTGGTATGATAAACAATATCATTATCTGAATCTTTCCTGAAGTATAGGATAAAATAAAAAAAACTGCATGCATACATATTCAGTTATGTAACATGCAGTTTTTTTTACTTTATTGATTATTGAATTACTTTTCAGCCTGATGAACAGTGAGTTGTGGGAATGGGAATCCGATACCTTCCTTATTGAATGTATCATAAACCTTTTTGTTCATGTCAAAATATACATCCCAGTAGTCGGATGTTTTAGTCCATACACGTACCTTTATATCTACACTGCTTGCCGAAAGAGAACCCAATCCGATAAATGGAGCCGGATCTTTAAGAATTCTTTCATCTTCATTTATAATACGTTCGAGTACAGCCTTTACCTTCTCATAATCTTCACCATATTCAACGCCGAAAACCCATTCTGCACGTCGGCTTTCCTGTTTGCTGTAGTTTACTATAGCATTACTACTCATCGCACCGTTTGGAACATAAATGATTTTATTGTCGGTTGTGGCAAGTATAGTATGGAAAATCTGTATTTCCTTTACAGTTCCACTCGAACCGCTTGGTCCGTCGATATAATCACCAACCTTAAAAGGTTTGAACACTAGAATGATAAGTCCTCCAGCAAAGTTAGAAAGATTGCCAGAAAGAGCCATACCGATAGCAACACCGGCAGAGGCAAGTATAGCAGCGAAACTTGTTGTTTCAACACCTAAGCGGGCTATGATGGCAAAGGCCAGAATCATATTAAGTGTAATACTGAGGAAACTTTTCAGGAAAGTCTGTACACTAACTTCAAGTTTGCGCTTTACAAGGACGGCAGAAACCAGTCTGTTGATTTGCTTGATAATGAAACGTCCTATTACATAAATGATTACAGCCGAGATTAAATCTTTACCGGCTTCGATACCTAAGTTTACAAGTTTGTCGATTATTGCTTCGACATTGATTTTTGATGTTGCATTTAAGGCAACATTGAGTAATGTTAATAGCATATTGTTTTGAGTTTAAAAAAAAATATTCATTTGTAAAACATTCATTTGCCAAGATTATGTTAAACGAACAGTTATTGAATATATCTGAAATATAATCTGCTTATTCGTTTAATATTCCTTTCCCCTGCCTTATAATTTCAGGCTCATCATCATAACAATTAACTACGGTAGAAGGTTCAATTCCCCCCATTCCCCCGTCTATAACTATATCTACCTCATTGCCGAACTTTTCGTTGATAAGTTCCGGGTCGGTTACATATTCTATATCTTCATCGTCATCAATAGGCAGGGTAGTCGACAGGATAGGTGCATCCAGCATTCTACATATTTCTCTGATTATATTATTATCCGGAACGCGTATCCCCACTTCCTTTCTGTTTCTGAAAATTTTGGGCAGCCTGCTATCTGCTTTAAGTATAAAAGTGAACGGACCGGGCAAATTCCTTTTCATTAGTTTGAAAGTATTGTTGCTCACGTTGGCATATTCACTTATGTTACTTAAGTCATAACAAATAATAGACAGATTATGTTTACGAGGATCTATTTTTTTTATCTTACAAATTTTTTCAATAGGTCTTTCTTTCAGTGCGTGGCATCCTATAGCATACATTGTATCGGTGGGGTAAATTATTATACCTCCGTCGTTTAGGGTGTCTACTATATCCTGAATGGTATCAGGATCATTGTTCTTGTTGTATAGTTTAATAATCATAACTTTATGGTAATTTATTTTTTGTTCTTACTATTTTTCTTTCTAAGTTCTTCAGCAATTCTATAATGAATTTCGGCTTCATATTCTTTCCCTATAGCTTCGAGAGCCTCGCCAAAATACTGGTGAGCTCCAGGATGTTCAGGCTTAATACTTGTAGCCTTGTCGAGGTCGGATACTGCATCATCGGCCCTGTTTGTGAAGAGCCTGAGCTTCCCTCTGTTGTATACCGCCTTAAAATTTCGAGGACTAAGCTGCACTGCATGGTTGAGACATTTTTCTGCTTCATCCATTCTGTTCTCATCAAAATATGTTACTCCTTTCCTTACCCATGCGTCAACAAAATCGGGATAAAGTTCTATGGCTTTGTCGAAATTGGCATGTGCGGCGTGAGGATCTTTTGCTTTCAGGATACATTCATTACCCATAAGATAATATTCGTGAGCATATTTTTTCAGGCTCTCTTTCTGACTCTCCAGTTTTCTTCTGCATTCTTCATTTACCTTTCTGTTTTCATCTTTCAGTTTTTCAATATCCTTTTTCAGATTAATGATTTCATCCTTTAGAGTATTTATTATTCCAAGTTTACGGCTAATAAATCTCCTGTACAATGGTTTTTCAATATCATATCTGCTATGTATGGCTTTAAAGAAAGTGTCAACAAATTCGCTGAATTTTCCATTATTGAATAGCTTTATGGCATTTTCATACAGAATATCAGCCTGTGCATTCTGTATAGCTTTATCAATAGTTTGAGGATTATTGAATTTTTGGGCAAACTCTATAATTTCCGGTTTGACGAAAACGTCAGACTTTGTAATTTCTCTTTTCAGATATATACCATCGAGCGATGTACATCTGCTCAGTGCCACATAAGCCTGTCCGCCGGCAAAAACACCTCCGCTGAAATCAATTATTACTCTGCTGAATGTAAGCCCCTGGCTCTTATGTACTGTTATAGCCCAGGCCAGCTTAATGGGATATTGTGTAAACGTGCCGAGTTCCTCTTCTTCTATCTTTTTCTCCTCCTCGTTGTATTTATACCTTATATTACTCCAACTGTCTTTCTTCACATAATGTTCTTTCCCGTTTTCGGTAAGGATACACAGACTGCCGTCGGCGGTAAATCCCGTAATGGTACCAAGTGTTCCGTTTACCCACCTTTTTTCCATATCGTTTTTTATGAAAATTACTTGTGCACCTTTCTTTACTGTAAGTTCGAGATTTGTGGGAAGGCTGTTTTGTGGAAATTCACCTTTTATTTCTCCCTTCAACACAATACTTTCTTCGTTCAGTTCCTCAAGTTTGCGTTCGTTTATATAATCAACACAATCTCTTTTTGTGGCTAAAGTAATATACATTCCGTTGTCTTTTTCGCTTATCTCGGCACCGCTTCTTGTGTTAAGAAGCTGAAGGTCGGCTTTATCGGCCGTATTGGTACGGATATGATTAAGTACACCCACGAAAGCCTTGTCTCTCTGCCGGTAAACTTTAGTCAGCTCGATGGATACCAGCTCCATGTTTTTGAATACATTTGCCGAGAAGAAATACGGGTTAGGATAGTAACGCCCTATAATTTCCCTTTCATCGCTTTTTACTACCGGTTCAAGCTGGAAAACATCACCAACCAGCAAAAGCTGCTTTCCTCCAAACGGTTCTCTCATATTATTGGAATATTTTCTCAGAATCCTGTCAATGAAATCTATAATATCTGCTCTAACCATTGATATTTCATCAATTATAATCAGTTCAAGATTTTTAATAAGTTTTTTATGGTTTGAGTTGTATTTCAGAAAATCAAACAGTCTGTTACCTTCAAATCTTTGGTCATCGGGTAGGAGCGGATATAAAGGAAGCTTGAAGAAGCTGTGCAATGTACTTCCACCAGCGTTAATTGCAGCTATGCCTGTGGGTGCCAAAACTACAAACTTCTTTTTAGTGTTTTGGCATATATATCTTAGGAATGTAGACTTACCGGTACCGGCTTTCCCGGTAAGGAAAACCGACTGCCGCGTATATTTTATAAGCTTAAGGGCTGTCTGAAATTCCTTGTTGTCGGTGTCTATTGTAGAGTTGGTGTCTATACTGAAGCTCCTTTCGCTGCTGCAATTAGTATCTTTCATTTAAATAAACTTGTTGATTGTTCTGATTTTATGTGGATTCCTGTTTTTCAGGATAATTCTAAATACAAACATACACAAAAATCTTTGTTTCTTATAGATGTATAATGAAAAAAAGCGGCTGTAAAAAACTTACAGTCGCTTTTTTTTATAGACAGGCTCAAAAGTTTGAGCCATGAAATTCAAATTAAAGGGCCTTTATGGCCCGAAAAGTTTAATTACTTTCTGTTTGCCATGTTTTCGTTCAACATTACGTAACCCCAAATCATAGGGTCAGCATTGGCAATTTTCTTAAAAATACTTTTTACCTTTTTCATAATGTTATCCTTTCTTTTTAATTAATAAAAAAACTTGAAAAAAATCTTTTTCTCTCCAGCGAGCCTCACGGTCAGCCTTTGAATTTTACCTTAATCATTTTACCTAATAACCTTATTATTTATGTGTTTAGTTAAGTTCTTCAGACCTCACGGCCTTTAATTACACTGCAAAGATAGGGCCTTTTAGATTATAAAATATGTTTTACGACATGTTTTTTGTTTTTTATGATGTTTTGTTGATGTAAATCAAAAAAAATAATTATATCGGAAAAAATGTCATGACAGATACTGTCGTTTATGTCATTCTTTTTACCTCCAAATGTTTTTATTTTGATTAATATTTTACATAATATGGTTTTTCTTCATGAATGTTATAAACTGAACTCTTTAAATTACATCTGTTACAGTATGAAATTCCATGGTTTTTATGCCGTCTCATATAAATGGTATGCGTGTATCATTAATATGGAACGGGCGTTTCATACTAATCGGAAGCTCGTATCATTAATATCGGACGCTCGTTCCATTAACATCGGACGGTTTAATTCTAAATACAATTATAATACCAGTATTAAAATATTCAATAGATATATACATTATATTAATATTTAATAATATATTCGGGTCTGTATTTTAAAAATAATTATAATTATATTGTGTATTAAAAAAATATGTGTATCTTTGCGGCATGATGATGGAATAAAATTACAGATAATAAATTAATCTGTCATTTTGTTGACCTTATTGTTGATTATATTTTTTCTTATGAATTAAATATGTAAACAATATAATTATGTCTAATATTAATCAAAGATGAGAACAAAGGTTTCTAAAGGAATTTATGGAAGCTTAGGCTTAGCTATGCTATGTGCTCCCATTCCAACGATGGCATTGGGCACTGGAACAAATGAGAACATTTTCGCAGAAGTACTTTTATCAGGAGATGAACTGAATGAAGTAGACGTTGTTAACCAATCCCAAAAGAAAAGAACTGTAACAGGTACAGTGACAGATGCTTCTGATGGCTCCCCTGTAATTGGTGCAAACATTGTAGTAAAAGGTACAACAACCGGTGTTATTACTGATATTGATGGTAATTTTACCATTGATGTTACAAGTAAAGATATCCTGGAGATCAGTTTTATTGGATATAAAACGAGACAAGTTGTTGTAGGTGATCTTGGAGTTATTAACATAAAACTTTCATCAGACAATGAAATGCTTGATGAAGTTGTTGTAGTTGGTGCCGGAACACAGAAAAAAGTCAGTGTAACAGGTTCTATTACAAGTGTTAAGGGTTCTTCTCTTGTAACTCCTACATCTTCTCTTACAAATGCGTTTGCCGGTAAACTTGCCGGTGTAATTTCTACCACTACAAGTGGTGCTCCGGGTGAATCGGCTGCATTTTATATTCGTGGTATTGGTACTTTTGGAGGACGTGCCACTCCACTTATCATGTTGGATGATGTTGAAATATCGGCATCCGACCTGAATAATATACCTGCCGAAACAATTGAAAGCTTTTCAATTCTGAAAGATGCTTCTGCTACAGCTATTTATGGTGCCCGTGGTGCTAATGGTGTTATGTTGATTACCACAAAAACCGGTAAGGAAAATGAACGTACACAGGTAAACGTAACAGTTGAAAATGCTTTCAATGTAATGACTAATTTCCCTGAATTTGTGGATGGTGCTACATGGATGGAAATGTATAACGAGGCTCTTACTACCCGTACTCCAAATGCAACTCCCAAATATAGTCAGGAAGTGATAGATAATACACGTTTGGGTACAAATCCTTATATGTATCCTAATGTAAACTGGAATGATGTTATATTTAAGAATATGGCAATGAGCCAAAGGGCAAATATCAATGTTCAGGGTGGTGGTTCTAAAGCTACTTATTATATGAGTATTCAGGCCAATCATGATTCCGGTTTGCTTAATACAAAGAAGGTTTATTCTTGGGATAACAATATAAACAACTGGTCGTATAACTTCCAGAATAATATCAAGTATAAACTTACTTCTTCTACTACAGTCGACCTTAGAATGAATGCCCAGATACGTAACAATCAGGGACCTAACTATAATACTACAGATTTGTTTGCAATGACATTGTCATCAAATCCTATAAACTTCCCTGTTACATTCCCGGCACAGGAAGGAGATACTCATGTGAGATTCGGTAACAGTATTCTTTCAGGTTCGAATCTTCGCACCAACCCTTATGCTTATATGCTTTCTTCTTATAAGCAGTATCAGGAAAATACTCTTAATACTTCTTTGAAGGTTACTCAGGAACTTGATTTCGTAACCAAAGGACTGAAGGCTACTGCGTTGGTTAATTTCAAGAACTGGTCTTTCAACAGTTTCAACCGTACTATAGAACCATATTACTATAGAATAAAGGATGGAAGTTTTGATCCTGCAACAGGTACATACGAACTTGAACGTATCGGAACTTCAGGTACCGACTATATATCACAGTCTGATATATCAAAAGGTGGCGATAATACATTCTTCTTCCAGTTTACATTGGATTATCAGAGACGCTTCGGTAAGCATAACATTGGTGGTATGCTTCTTTATATGATGCGTGAATATAAGAATGATGTATTACCAAACAGAAATCAGGGATTCTCAGGACGTTTTACTTACGATTTTGACCAAAGATATCTTGCAGAAATCAACTTCGGTTACAATGGTACAGAACGTCTGGGTAAAGGAGACAGATTTGAATTTTTCCCTGCAATTTCATTGGGTTGGGTAATTTCCAACGAAAAGTTCTTTGAACCGTTGAGTAAGGCTATAACTTCATTGAAACTGAGAGGTTCTTACGGTCTTGTTGGTAGTGATGAAACCGGACCTGAAGGTTCTCCTCACTTCCTCTATATAGATCAGGTTCAGGTTATTGGTGACAATAGACCGGGATTTACAGTAGGACAGGACCTTAATGTAACCAAATATGGTCCTGAAGTTCTTCAGTATGCTGTTCAGAATGCAGGCTGGGAACGTGTGAAGAAACTTGATGTCGGTTTCGATATGGAACTGTTCAGGGAATTGAGCCTTACTTTCGATTTCTTCTACGATAAACGATATAATATTCTATTGCACCGTGAAGCATGGCCACAGTCATTGGGATTCCATAATGCAAAACCTTGGAGCAATAAAGGTAAGGTTGATAACTGGGGTTATGAATTCAGTGCTACATGGCGTAAACAGTTCAATAAGGATCTGGCAATGGAGCTTCGTGGAAACTTCACTTATACACAGAATAAATATGTAGACCTTGATGAGCCTGTATATCCTTATTCATGGCAGACTTCTACCGGTAAACCATTGAGCAGACAGACCGGATATATTGCCGAAGGTTTGTTCCAAAGTCAGGAAGAAATAGATAATAGTCCTATTCAGAATTTGGGAAGTACAACAATGGTGGGCGATATCAAGTACCGTGACGTGAACGGTGACGGCGCTATTACCGAAGAAGATAAGGTTATGATTTCCGAATATGGAAATATGCCGAGAATACAGTATGGTGTTGGTCTTAATATTGACTACAAGAGATTCAACTTCGGTGTATTCTTCAATGGTTCTGCTATGAGAGATATAATGATAAGCGGAATAACTCCGTTCGGCCAGAATGATAATAATGTCATGAAGTTTATTTCTGATGATTATTGGACCGAAGAAAATCCTAATCCAAATGCAGCTTATCCACGTTTGGGACTGACTGATGCTCAGTTTGCAAACAACTCTGTGGCAAGTACATATTGGTTGAGAAACGGTAACTTTATCCGATTCAAGACATTGGAAATAGGATACAGATTCAATCATGCAAGGGTATATTTCAGCGGTAATAACCTCTTTGTGTTCAGTCCGTTCAAGTTATGGGATCCTGAACTTAGCTGGAACAGTTATCCTTTGCAGCGCACATTTAATATAGGTGTTCAACTTAACTTCTAAACTTATTAAAAATGAAAACATTCAGACGTATAAAAAATATAGCATTATTTTCTTTGGCAATGGGATGTGTAACATCTTGTAATTATCTTGATATTGTTCCGCCTGAACAGGCTTCATTGCCTGATGCAACCAAAGATGCTGAGGCTACTCTTGGTTTTTTGTTCTCCTGTTATGCTGGTGTCAATGGCAACAGTCCTTATAATTACTCTACTGTAGAAGCCGGTGCCGATGAATGGGTATTGCCAGAGTTGTGGAATGAAGGAGCTCAGAGAATAACATGGGATACTAATACTGCTGCCAGCTTGGCTGATGGCTGGAGATGGGGTAATAGTATATACAGATATATAGGCCAGTGTCATTTGTTCTTGCAGGAAATAGAGAATGCACGCGGTGTTACAGAACAGCAGAAACTGCAATGGAGTGCCGAAGCTCAATTCTTGTTGGCATATTATCACATGCAGGCATTAATAATGTATGGACCTTGTCCTATAAATGACCATTATATCTCTCAGACAACCCCTGAAAGTGAATTCCCGGGAAGAAGTCATTTTGACTATGTAACCGAATGGATTTGCAATAAGTTTGATGAGGTTTGCAATTCAGGAAACTTACCAGCTTCAAGAACAGGTGACGAATGGGGGCGTGCTACTACAGTCATGGCTAAGGCCCTGAAAGCAAGATTGCTGGTTTATGCTGCATCTCCATTATGGAATGGTAGCTTCCCTGATAAGGAATGGAAAAACAAGAATTATGAAACACCGGGATATGGCCTCGAACTTGTGAGCCATGAATATGATAAATCTAAATGGGATAAAGCTTTAAAGGCATGTCTTGAAGCAAAACAGGCTGCAGAAGAAGCTGGACATAAACTTTTCCAGCTTGAAGATTCTGAAACATTACGTAATAATTCGCAGATCGCTTTACCATATGTTCCTTTGAAAGATGAAACAAGTGGAGCATCAGCAGAACAGGATGCTTTGTTTAAGAAATATGTTATGCTTATGAGATATGTTGTTACAACAAGATATGATGAGGGTAACAGAGAAACAATATGGGGACTTGCCAACCAGGGAACAATTCTGATAGGTAGCTTACCTCATAGAGTTATTATGAATAATCAGGGAACATGGAGAGCTGGATATTCAGGTGTTTCTCCTACATTAAATGCTATCGAAAGATTCTACACAGAAAATGGTGAACTTCCTAAAAATGATAAGAATTTTTATGACGAATCTGAATGGTTTGAGAGTGCAGGAGCTACAGGTAATGATTACCGAAAAAATATCATTAAACTGAATACTCGCAGAGAACCAAGATTTTATGCCTGGATAGCCTTCGATGGTGGTGACATGGGTAGCCGCATAAATGGTGGAAATCCTCTTACTATTGATTTGAAGAATAGTGAAATGCATGGATATAACCCATCTTTGTTTAATAGAGATAACAATGTAACAGGTTATTTCAACCAGAAATTCTTTGAACCTTCTTATGCATGGTATGCTTCTTCGGATGCGGTACAGTCAAAGCCTCGTCCTCTTATCCGTATGGCAGAAATGTATCTGAATATTGCAGAGTGTTACGCTGCACTCGGACAGGATCAGCAGGCGATTGAGGCTCTCAACCCAGTGCGTACAAGAGCTGGTATCAGAGCTCTTACTACTGCCGACTTATCTACTATGTCGGCAATGGACTGGGTACGCAGTGAACGTGCTGTAGAGTTCTGGGGAGAAGGCCACAGATATTATGATATCAGAAGATGGATGATTGCTAAGGAAAATATGGGAGCTGGAGTTCGTAAAGGACTTAATGCAATGGTTATAAATCCTTCTTTTGAAACATTTAATACTCCTGTTGAAATAGATCAACCATTTAAATGGACTGATAGAATGTATTTATTGCCTTTGTTCGCAAATGAAGTTTATAAAAACCCTCAGTTTGTGCAAGCTCCGGGATATTAATTTTCACATTTTTATTAATTCGTAGATTATGA